>JAEEGJ010004459.1_pt1 | contig 47217 bp, 38 predicted proteins | sample 8958761 | NCBI WGS metagenome assembly JAEEGJ01 (sample SAMN16246546, study PRJNA631951) | gut metagenome | biome: gut microbiome; feature: rumen; material: RS-attached | host: Bos | place: Iran: Karaj | collected 2018-10
AGACCAAGCGTCTGTATGCCCGTATCAATCAATTGGGCCTGGTGGACCGCGCCATCATTCTCCTTTGGCTCGAAGGCCTGAGCTACGAGGAGATCGGCGCCATCATCGGCATCTCGGTGAAGAACGTTTCCTTCCACTTGCATCGAATCAAGGAAGAACTCAAAAAGTCCCACCTCTAATCACTCGTGCCATGAACAAGGAAGAATTCGATATCAATCAGGAATTGGAACAGATGCGACAGGATTATGCCGCGTTGAAGGAACGGTTCGACAAACAACAGATCATAAACGAGCAGCTGATACAGCATGCAATGAAAAAGGATGTGCGCAGGCTTTTCCTTTCGAAAAAAATGCTTCCGCTTGGAATCGCGTGCTGCATACTAGCAGTCATCTTGAGCTACGTACAAGGTATGGCCTGGTGGCTTACACTCTCCCTGATCATCTTCAGCGTCATTTTCATCCCCGGTGTATACTGGGCCTATAACGGTGTACGGGAGGAAGAAATCTACAATGGAGACATCCTGTCAACTACTGAAACCCTGCGCAAGTTCAAAAAAAGGTATGTCATCCTGGAGACCGGGATCTGCGTCTATTTCTTCGCATTCGTCGTTGGTGCCGTGATCTTTATGACCTCGATAAATATCAGCGCCGAACTGATGTGGAGAAGAGGCATCCTTATTGCCCTTGTATGTGTCGGGACATTGGCCTTGGAGTATTTCTCCGCCAAGCGCCTGTTAAATGCCTGCGATGATGTCATCGCGCGCCTCAAAATGAAAGACGAATAAGATGGAAGACTTTATCCTAAGAGAGATTGACCGCCTGGGCGAGATGCTGCTGATGATCGCCCGGAAACTGGGCCTATTGGATGGCGACACACCGGATTATAGCCTGACCGACGTGAAGGATGAATTTGACAAAGCGGCCTGCCCGATCGATTTGGATGCCTTGCTTGAGCAGGAGAATCCTGTCTGGTATCTTGTGGAAACCGAGAAGATTTCTGACCACGGCCTGGAGACATTCATCGACATCCTCTTCCATTCGGATTTAGGGGAAGACCTAAAGGTCGCGCTATTGGATGATGCTCTCGCATATCTGGATGGCAAAGGGTATTTCTCTTTCAGGCTTCACTCGTTGATCAGCGATCGAGAGTAATGCTTTCGATTCTCAGGCGCAGGGTCCCGGAAGGAACCTGCGCCTCGGCGATTTCGCCGACCTTCTTGCCCATCAAGGCGGCACCGATCGGGGATTTCAGCGAAATCTTGCCTGCCTCGAGATCCATCTCGTGGGGGCTGACTATCTTGAATTTCATGCGGGTATTTGTCGAGAGATTCGTGAATTCCACAAGGCTCAGAAGAGAAACCCTGTCTTTGGGAAGGACGTCCGGGTTGATCACGCGTGAATGCTCCAGAACCTTCTGCAGGAAACGGATACGGCTGATGGTTTTCGCTTGGATCCGTCGCGCTTCACGGTATCCCGCATTCTCGCTCAGGTCCCCTTGGGCGCGAGCCTCCGCGAGGTCGTCCTTCACTTTGGGATAGACCTCGTCTATAAGATGCTTCAACTCGGCAGCAATCTCGTCGTATCGTTGCTTTGACAGGTATTCCATGGCTCAAATTTACTCATTTTTCGGCAAAACGCTTTTATTCCAAAGCAAGCCATCATGCAAATGAAGTGACAGAGTCAGTTTTGGAGACACGCAGAAATATTCCTATCTTCATACCGGCAAATCGGATCTTAGCACGATGCAAAGATGAATATCAGACTTGAGACTCCTGAAGATTACCGCGAGGTAGAAAACCTGACCCGCGAAGCGTTTTGGAACGTGTACCGGCCCGGATGTACGGAACACTATGTGTTGCACTGTTACCGGGACAATCCCGATTTCATCCCGGAGTTGGACTTCGTGATGGAGGAGGACGGCCGCATTATCGGCCACGTCATGTTCTCAAAGGCCGAATTGGTTTTGAACGATGGAACCAGGAAACCGTCCTGGACGTTTGGTCCCATCAGCATCCATCCGGACTATAAGCGGAAAGGATATGGGCTGAGACTGCTCCGATATGCGCTGGAAAAGGCCCGCGAAGCAAGTGTCGGATTCCTGTGCATGGAAGGGAATATCGACTTTTACCGCCATGCCGGTTTCGGCCTGGCAAGCAGATTCAATATCCATTATCACGATTTTCCGAAGGATGAGGAGGTCCCGTTCTTCCTTGCCCAGGAACTTATTCCCGGCTGGTTTGACGCCAATGGAATAGATGAGGCCACATATTGCCCGCCAAAGGGCTATTTCGTCGCAGATGAGAACCCTGATGCCTTCGAGGCCTATGAGACGACATTCCCGAAGAAGGAGAAGCTCCGTCTTCCAGGGCAATTGGGATATGACGGAGTGATACTTGAAACGAATCGTATCTTACTCCGTCCATGGCGGGAAAGTGATGCAGCGGCCCTTTACAAGTACGCATCAGATCCGGAAGTCGGGCCCCGCGCAGGCTGGGCCCCGCACAAGTCCATTGAGGAAAGTCTTGAAATCATCCGGACGGTCTTCCATAGTGACACGACTTGGGCTATCGAGCTTAAAGAGACTGGCGAACCCCTAGGAGCAATGGGCTATATGTCCTCAGATGACAACCTTCTGCCCTCGAGGGAGGATGAACCCCTTGTTGGTTACTGGGTTGGCCGGCCATATTGGAACAGAGGCATCTGCACTGAGGCTCTGGAATTAATGCTCGACCATATAAAGAAAGCCACGGATATCAAATCGCTGATCGGCAGCCACTTCATCGACAACCCGGCCAGCGGCCGGGTCATGGAGAAATGCGGGTTCGTCCCTACCGGCGAGACTTGCATCGACGAAAACCTGGCTGGCTCAGAAAGCCCCATGCGGGTTTTAAGGTTGGAGATCACGAAGTAATATGACCGTCCTCTCTCCCTATGCCTTGACGACTATCTTTTCCATCACTTTGGGAATCTTGCAGGCCAGCCTGTCCTTGTATTTTACCTCGATGTAATCTTTGAAGAGGCCGGGGTCTGCACTATTGTCCGCAAACATATCCCAGTGCCCCGGAATGACAATTCCGGGCTGGACGTCACCCGCAAGGTCGGCCGCCTCCTGATAAGTCATGTTTCCGATGCAATTGCGACGGAGGCGCCTTGCATCCCTGCCGTTGATGGGGATGAGCTCGGCATTGATAGGGCCCAATGCTTTTATAGCGGGCATCATCCCCTCATATCGGACCGTATCGCCCGCGTGGTGTATCCTTATGCCATTGCATTCGATGATATACTGAAGATGCGGAAAAAGACCCGTCTCCTTGTCCTGGTCAAGGAACTCGTGTGACGCAGCTATGGCATGGATGGTCATATCGCCTATCCGAACGGACTCCCCGGCATTCAATCCTATTGCATTTTGCTCCGCAACTCCATCGTTTGAAACAGCCCTCGCATGAGCCCTCGGAAAAACGAACTTGGCATCCGGATTTGTTTTCGCCCAAATCCTCCAGGAAGGATGGTCGATATGGTCGATGTGGTTATGCGATCCCAGAAAAGCATCGACTCCTTCCATCTCCTCGGCAGGAACAGGCGGCGCGACCTGTCTTGTCTGGAACGGTACGGCAAAATAGTCGATGACTATCATCGTGTTGGGGGACTTTATTATAAGTCCCATCTGACCCAGCCACCACATGGCTACCGTGCCATTATCGACCTTCGTATCGATAATGGCCTGCATCTTTTCATTCATAGTTCCGTCTCATTGTTCTAAGTATGTCATAAAGATACTATTAAATCCTTTCATTTTCAAATCCCCCTTTGACTGAGCCGGAAAAAAGGGTATCTTTGTATAGTATGAATATCCAAGCCATAGTTACCGCACTGATGATCCCGTTCCTGGGGACGGCCCTGGGATCGGCATTCGTGTTCTTTATGAGGAAGGAAATCCCGACGCCGGTCCAGAAGGCTCTGCTGGGATTCGCGTCGGGAGTGATGGTCGCCGCCTCCGTGTGGTCGCTTCTCATACCTTCAATGGATATGAGTTCCGGGAATGTATGGCCGGCCATAACGGGTCTGCTGGGAGGCTTCGCTTTCCTACTGCTGATCGACTATGTGACGCCGCATATCCATGCGTCCGGCCAGGCCGAAGGCCCAAAGAGCCGGCTTTCCAGGACAGCCAAGCTGGCCCTGGCCGTGACCATCCACAACTTCCCGGAAGGAATGGCAGTCGGCGTGGCCATCGCCGGAGCGATGAACTCCGGATTCTCGATGGCCGCGGCGCTGGCACTCTCTCTCGGTATAGCCATCCAGAACATCCCTGAAGGCGCCATCATCTCCATGCCCCTCCGCGCCGCTGGGAACAGCAGGTGGCGCGCCTTCGGAATCGGCAGCCTGAGCGGAATCGTCGAGCCGATAGGCGGAGCGCTGGTACTCTTGCTCGCATCGGCTGTGACGCCTCTGATGCCTTATCTCCTCTCATTCGCAGCTGGAGCAATGCTATATGTCGTCATCGAAGAACTCATCCCCGAAACCTCCGAGGGAGCACATTCCAACATCGGTACCATCGGTTTCGCCCTGGGATTCGCCTTGATGATGGCTTTGGACGTATTGATGGGATAAATCACTAATAACCAATATTCTATATCATGACAGGAAAACTTCTAGTTTTGGCCACGGCAGCCCTGGCGGCAATCGCTTCCACACAAAAGGATGAACCGGTCTTCGCACCGGAGAAATGCAGCGTCACATTGAACGGCATCGAATTTACCGGCTCGATCAATGGAGCGGAGAAACTTGTTTCGGAAACAAACGGAGTAATCACATTCTCGGCGGAGCCCCATACGGACTATTTCCGCGCCCCCGCCGGAAGGGTGTTGGACAATGCTCCTATCCTCTTGACTGAGATCGACAACACCAGGCCATTCACATTCAAAGGCCACTTGACCCCCGGCTTCACCGAAAAGGGAAGGTTCAATGCCGCTGCGCTCTACGTCTTCTCCAGTCCGGTCCTTTGGCAGAAGTTCGCATTCGAACAGGACATGTTCGGCAATCACAAAGTCGTTTCCGTAAGGACAATGGAGACTTCGGATGACAACAACCACGACACCATCAACGACAGTCCGTCCCTTTGGTACAAGATCTCATCCGATGCAACGACCATGGCCTTCTATTTCTCCATCGACGGAGAGAAGTGGACTCTCATCCGCACATACCGGAACAATTATCCGGAGAAAGTCTATCTCGGCATCAGCAGCCAGGCACCGGGAGACGATGAGTGCGTGAGCACTTTCGACAATCTCTCGCTGACCTTCGGCACTGTCGGCAATTTCCGGCTGGGTCAATAGCAGGGAATTGTAATCTTTTATTATATTTGTACTGAACTATATAACCAATTCAAACAATGAACATTCTTCTTACCCTGCTCTTCGGAGCCATCGCCGGCTGGCTCGCCGGTTTCTTCGTGATCAAGGACAAGGGCGGTCTCATCTGGGACATCATCATCGGTCTGCTCGGCGGCGTGGTCGGCGGCTGGCTGCTCGGCCTCATCGGCGCAGGCGGATCCTTCTGGTCACAGTGGTACGGCCAGATCGTCAGCGCACTCATCGGCGCCGTCGTTCTCTTGTGGGTCTGGAACCTTCTCAAGAAGGCTTTCAAGAAATAAGGCTTTACCGCCTATAGCTCACACTCCATCTCGACCAGCCAGGTCGGGCGGCAGACTCGTGCCTCGAGGATGATTCGGGGCACGGTTGGAAAGCGTGCCTGCATATAGGAATCGATGACGGGATAGTCGGAAATATCCCGCAGGTAGATGACGAAATAAGGCACCTGGTCGAGGGTGGAGCCGCCCTCGCGGAGCAGCTCGGCGATATTCTCCAGCAGACGGTCCGTCTGGGCGACCACGTCGCCCTCGTGAAGGACGCGACCGCGGCTGTCGATGCTCGCCGTACCGCTGATGAATATCTGACCGTCCGAAAGGCGCACTCCCCTCTCGAAAGCCACTCCATAATCGTGGGTGGGGCTGAGGTGCGACGGCGCTTTTAGATAAGTCTTGTCCGCCTCCAGGATGTCGGGACGGGTAAGGAAGTCTATGGCAACGACTGCGTTGCGCCCTTCCGTCGCTCCCCCGATGCCGGTGGAGGCTATATAGTGCGTGTCGCAGCTGAGGCCTTCCTCTTCGAACACGTCGTTGCGTGCCTTCACCAGTCCTGCATAGTTGGAATCGATGTCACGGACGTAGATCCATGTCCTCACGCAGTGAGTCTTGAGTTCGAGCCCGAGCGGGCGGATGATGTCCAGGTATTTGCTGAAAAGCAACCTGGCCTGGGCATAGGAGTCCCGCCCGGCCGCCTCTTCCTCCGAGAGGCGCAGGCTATGGAAGAGAGACGTCTGCCTCTCCGAGGACGTCTGCACCAGAGCCGCGATGCGGCTGCCGTCGAGCGGCGGCTGCTCCACGACGGAGACGGCCGGCGCGGCGCTCAGGGACGAAGTCCCGAGCCGCGCGTCCAGCTCCGTCTTCAGCGCCGCCGCCTGATTCTGAGCATCGCTCAGGAAGAAGCGGATGAAAACGGGCTTACGGCCTTCAGCGGCTTCGTCGCTGAAGAACTTTTCCAATCTGGAAAACAAAGAGAATAGTGCACAGGGAAACGACTCTGCGGAGGCGGGACGGATGATCTCGAACTTTTTCACGGGCTATTTACAGAGCATGATGTCCAGGATCATCCGGTCGGTGGTCTTCATACCTGCCGAGCCGATGGTCCCGATATTGCGTATCGTCTTCTCAACATCGTCCTCGATGATGCCGTCGGTGGAGGGAATGCAAGTACCCCTGAGGGCGAGGACGGCCGACTGGACCGCGCAGGAGACGCCGGAGGCGACCTTCATGGCGCAGCCAACCTTCGCGCCGTCACAGACCATGCCGGTGATGTTGCCGGCCATGTTCTGTATGGCGGAGGACACTTCCTTGAGGCCGCCGCCCTCCAGATAGACTATTCCGCAGGCAGAACCTGTCGAAGCCACCACGCAGCCGCAAAGGGCGGACAACTTTCCGAGGAAGCTCTTGATATGGATGGCTACGAGGTTGCTGAGGATAAGGGCCCTGGCCAGGCGTTCGTCATCCACATTATACTTTAGGGCGTACGCGATGACGGGCATGCTGACAGTGATGCCTTGGTTGCCGCTGCCGCTGTTGGACATCGCGGGTAGAGTGCAGCCAGCCATTCGAGCGTCGGACGCGGCGGCGGTCATTCCCATCGCAAAGCTCAGGAAATCGTCCCCGAACACCTCTTGCTGGTTCTCGCGTATGGCCTTGCCAACCTTTAGGCCATAGTCTCCCGACAGGCCCTCATGGGCAAGGGCAAGATTCAGAGTACGGTCCTCGAGGATGAAAGAGATGTCCTCGAAAGGCATCTCAAGGGCGAATTCGTAGATCTCCTTAACCGTAAGCCCGTAATCCTTCCTGCCTATGTCCACGCCGGCGGCGGCGGACTCGGAACTCATAAGGATCTTGTCGGCAAAGCTCGTCTCCACTATGCGGTCGTGGTCGTCCTCAATGACCGCATAGGCGTGAGGATCGACCTCGGCGCTGGCGCTGGCCCCTTCAAGGGAGACCGTCGCCTTGACATAGAGCAGATGCTCCGTCTCGGCGACGGAAACACGGACCGCCTTGGTGTCCGCGAGTTCCTTGGCGCGGCTGACGTCCTCGGGAGAGAGGTCCTTCAGGACCTCAAGACCCAAGGCGGACTTGCCGCAGACGGCCCCGAGGGCGGCAGCGATGGGAATACCCACCATACCCGTTCCGGGAATGCCCACTCCCATACCGTTCTTGAGGATATTGGAGCTCACTTCGACATCTATCTTGAAGTCGGCACTCCGGCGCCAGCCCTCCCGGCAGGTGCCGGGACAGTTCTCGGATATGATTTCTACGGCCTTGGCCACGGCAAGGGCCACGGCGATGGGCTCCGTGCATCCTAGGGCAGGCTTGACTTCCGAACGGATGAGATCTATGATCTCCTTCTGGCGAGTTGTCATATGTCGAGGAATTTGACGAATCCGTCTATGTCTAGATTGTATCCGCGGGGGCCGGCGAGGATGTTGCCCTCGCCGTCAAGGATAAAGTAATTGGGCTGGGAATTGACGCCGAAACGGTCAAGGACGATGCGGGAGTTCACACGCCCAACGTCTTTCAAGACCTTGCCGTCATCCGTCGTGACCCATTTGCTCTCGGGGAGCTTGGTCTTGTCATCGACGTACAGGGACACTATCACATAGTCTTCCTTGAGGCGCTTCAGGACTTCAGGGGCGCTCCAAACGCGCGCCTCCATCTCCCGGCAGTTCACGCAGCCGTGACCGGTGATGTCCACGAAGACCTTCTTGCCGGTCGCGGCAGCGGCGGCTATGCCGGCGTCGAGGCTGCTGTAGCCGGTGAGACCATGGACCAGGGATACTTCCGTGCCAGTCAGGTCCACGGTGGCCGGCGCCGGCGTCGCCGCGCCGGGACGCAGCACGAAGTCCTGCGTCTCCATAGGCGGCATATAGCCGCTCAGCGCCTTTAGCGGAGCTCCCCACATACCGGGAATCAGGTACACCACGAAAGCGAAATCAATTATGATCAGCACGAGACGACCCACGCTGATATACTCGAGCGGAGTATCGTGCTTGAACCGTATCTTGCCCAGCAGGTAAAAGCCCAGAAGAGCGAAGCAAACTATCCAGATCGCGAGGTAAACCTCCCTGTCAAGGATGTGCCAGTGATAAGTCTGGTCCGCCACGGAAAGGAACTTGAGGCCGAGGGCGATCTCTATGAAGCCCAGGACCACCTTGACGCTGTTCAGCCAGCCTCCGCTTTTGGGAAGCTTCTTGAGAACCGAAGGGAAGAACGCCAGCAAGGCAAAAGGCAAAGCAAATGCGATGCTGAAGGCCAGCATAGTGACCATCGGAGTCCAGAATTCTCCTCTGGTGCTCTTGATGAGGACAGTACCTACGATAGGGCCGGTACAGCTGAAGCTGACCAGCACAAGGGTAAGAGCCAGGAAGAAAACTCCCAGCAGTCCTCCCCTGTCGCTCTTCTCATCGGCCTTGTTGGTCCACTTGGAAGGGAGAGTAATCTCGAACGCCCCGAAGAAGGACGCCGCGAAGACCATGAAAATGATGAAGAAAAGGATGTTTGGAAGCCAGTGCGTCGAAAGCCAGTTGAAGATGTCGGCCGTCACTGCCGAACCGCCTACGGCCCAGGTGAGGCCGATGATCAGGCATATCGGAACAGTGTAAAGCAGAACGATGAAAAGCCCGTACATAAGGGCGTTGAAACGCCCCTTGGCCGGAGAGCCGCTCTGCTTCAGGAAGAAGGACACCGTCATAGGCACCATCGGGAAGACGCACGGAGTAAGGAGCATCAGCAGTCCCCACAGTATGGCTTCCAGGATCAGAGCCCAAAGCCCTCCTTCGGCCTTGCGGTTCGAAGAGACATTGACCGGCAGGGAGAACTCATAGTCCTCCGGCATTCCGCACATGTCGCCGTTGCAGGCACTCCAAGTCACCGTCCCTTCAACGGATACGGGCCCGTCGCCCGTGATCTGAAGGTCCTGGCGGATGACATAGGTCCCCATCACGACTTCCTCGCCCTTGTAGTCCGCGGGTTCGTATTCCTCGACGGGCGCCCCCGCCAGGAACACCTGGTCCGTGGAAACCACCTCCAGCGAAGTACCCACATACTCGTCCTTCATCGGATGGACATAGTAGCCGTCGGCGACCTTGCCGGTCACCACCAGTTGATACCTGTCACCTTCCGTATGGTTGACCGCGGAAGACCACGATACGGACGGCTGACCGGGAATGAGTATCGCCGACAGCAGCAGCGTCAGGATATTGGCTATCATTCTTGAGACAGATTATATGTCTTGATCAGATATGAAATCTCCGGGTCAAGATTGCCTCTGTGCACGTACGCTGGCTCCTGGCTGCAGGCCCGGAGGTAACGGGCAACCGCCTCTTCCTCATTGCCCATCCTGGCGTTGAGGATGGCCATCAGGTAGTTCACCGGTGCTGAAGGATACATCTTGGAGAGGATCTCCATAGCGCTCCAGTCGCGGTCCAGGCCCATATAGGCGATAGCAGTGTTGAAGTCCTCGTAAGGTCTCAACAGAGCCAACGCGGCATCGTAATCCATATTCAGGAGAGCATTCACTCCGCGCATATAGGTAGAATCGAGGACGGTGGTATGGATGGTGTCCTTGACCATATCCTTGCGATGCATATGGAAGTCGAACGCGACGCTCCTCAACTTCGGATAGAGGTCGTTGCGGATGTACGGGTAGAACCTCTCGCGACCCATAAGCGCCTCCCTGTCGTCAAGGTTGGGAACGCGGCGCAGGAGGTCGTAGCGGGACTTGTCACCTTCAGTCAGGTAGTCGTCCTGGTCCACGAGGATGTCCAGGCGGTCCCAGTTCTCTCCGCGATAGCGGCTGACGAACGGGATGCGGACGTGTTCCTGACGGACGCGGCGTCCGGCTTCGTCGTAGCGGACATTGCGGTCGAGCGAATCCTGCAGCACGCGGATCTGCTCGTCGAGATAGTGCGAGATGGACTCGCTGCGGGCTCTGGAAAGCCTCCAGTTGAGGTTTTCGCGGCCCTCGGGAGATGCCGAAGCCGTGACTATGATGGAGTCGAGCAGATATGTGTCGTTCTGCAGCAAGGCGGCCAGTGTCCTGCGGATACGGCCAAGCTCCCGGCGGTTGTTGCCGAGCTCGAGGTCGATGTTGCTCTTGCCCACCTTGAAGTCGATGTTGCTCGTGGTGTTGGCGTCGGCGTGACGCTCGATAACCTTGGTCAGGTAGCGTTCCGTCTGGTCCGTCAGGCCGGAAACGGAACTGATGTAGAAGGTCAGAGGATCACTTTCGGGAATCTCGTACAGCTTCCTGTCGGACTCGTAGATGTCACCGGACAGCACGATATCGACCTTGCGCAAACGTGGTCTGGTGGCGATTGTCTGGATGTAGTTGTAGATGAAGTCGCCCTTCTTGTCCACCATGACGGTGTCCAGGCGGATGCCTTCGGTCACGATGGGGACCTTGACATACTTCTCATACATCTCGTCCATCCTTTCCTTGCGGCGCTCGTTCATGCTGCGGGCGATCTGGTTGGTGTAATGCTCGATGGCCTCGCGTTCGGAGACTCCGTACATCGTGTAGAACTGCTCGTCGGACACGAACGTGCTGTCCGTCTTGAAAGCGTACAACTGAGGGATGTTGCGGCGCAGGAAGATCTCCAGCGCCCTCATGTTCACGAACCGGGTAGTGTCCTCGACGATACGGGAAAGGAAACGCGCATACTGCTGGTATCCCCTGAGCTGCGCCTTGCGGTAGGAGTTGCCGGTGATGATCACCGGCTCCAGCCGCTCGACGTCGCCCAGCATATACATGTCGGGATAGAAGCGAAGCTGCCATTTGCTGTCCTGCATCGCGGCGGGGACGATGATCTGGAAGGCAAGGTCGACCTTGCCGTGACGCTCGGCGATGTTGCGGAAACGTGCGGTGACCATGGCGGCATCCAAAGTCTCGGTAGCCACCATATCTCCGGTCTCCTCATCGCGGATGGCCTTCATGATCATAAGTTCGCGGCCTTCGTCATCCACGATCCTCAAGGTGTCGCGCATAGTCTCCACCTGCTTCACTTCAGGGACATAGACTTCCTTGCCTAGGACGAGGGAAGCCGCGGGATCTCCTGTCTTGATGGCGGCGAGCTTACGCTGCGAAGCGCAGGAGTAGGTCAGGGCAACGGCCGCCAGACAGATTATTATAACTATCTTGGATCTCATCTAGAAAACGTAAACAAAGCTGAGTGATACCTGGTCGGGATAGATGAACTTCTTGCGCCCTTCCTCACGCGTGAACAGCTTGTTGGGGCTGCTGTAGAAGCCGTAATCCTTGAAGACTCCGGCCCACGCTCCCGCACCGACTTCAAGGTTGAAGTGTTTGGAGAGCATGAAGGTGTAGCCCGCGGAAAGCGCTCCGCCGAAGCCGTTACCGCCCTCCTTCAGCGCAGCTCTCCAGAGGCCGGTATTGGAGAAGGAATGCATGTACTGGGCCTTGGCAGAAAGCCAGAACCCGGAGTTGACGTACCAGGGCCAGTAGCGGAAGCCCAGGTAAGCGGTCTTCTGCTGGTTGCGGATGATGGCGTCGGGGTTGTGGGAGGTGAACTCCCAGGGATTGTAACGCCCTCCGGCCACGATGGAGAAATGCTGGGACACGGACAAGCCGACCTCGGCGTTGACCGTACCAAGGGCCGCCCAGTCCAGGACATTGGTCTGAACCGTCCAGATCTGGGCGGAACAGGTCAAGGACAGGAGCGTCCCAAGGACTCCTATGAGAAACAACCTTTTCATCATTCGCCCTCCTTTCCTCCTTCGCCGGAAGTGTTGCCTTCACCAGAACCTTCACCGGAAGCCTCGCTCTCACGCTTCGTGAAATTGATGACGCGCACGACCGAACGGCCGTTACCGTCGTTGACGGTGATGTAGATATATCCTCCCTCGGGGAACACCTCCGGACATATGACATACACTACGCCCTCGGTAGCCGAGGTATTGCTAATGGCTGTCTTGAAACGGCCGTCTGTACCGGCGACCAGCATCGACTGAGCCGCAGCGGTACCAGTGATGGTGTATGCGATGGCGACAGTGTCGCCGGGAGCTATCGCGACGGGGCCTTCGATGGCGGCGCCGTTCACTGCAAGGGTGACATCGACAGGCAGATAGCGGGCCAGCGAGATGACCGTGCTATCGGCAGCCAGAGTGAGGTCGATGTGGTCGTCGAAAATCTCGGCGCCGGAGAAAATCTCCTTGGCATTGTCTCCCTTGGCTCTCCATTCCGTATCTTCCCAAGTCTCGCCTCCGTCCCAGGAGATGATCCAATAACCGTCCTCGATATCCAATGTAGGAGTCTTGCCATCCTCTCCGTCTTCTCCATCCTTGCCGTCCACGAGGATGCGGCTGCCGTCAAGGGCGTACATCCAAGTATCCGCCTGGACGTCAAACCAGTACCAGCGTCCGTCCGTCTCGTCCCTCATTGCGCTCATCAGGAACGGCTCGGCATCCTTGCCGTCCTTGCCGTCCACACCGCTGAAAAGGACGATGGCTTCGCTGTCATTAACATTCCCTTGGGCATCGATGCTGCGGAAATAGAGCTTGTAGCCTTCGCGCCCCTCCTCCTCAAATGCCTCGTGCTTGATGATGTAGCCTTCCGCGGCCATCTGGCGGACAATCTCCTGGAGGCTGGACAGACCATCGTTCATCAGCTTGATCTGGTCGTACAGCTGATCCATCTCGTTCTGCATGGTGATGAGTTCGTCACGGACGAACTTTCCGCAGCCGCTCGTCAGAAGGGCGGCCGCCATTATTCCTGCTAAAATATATCTTTTCATATTCGTTGTATTTTCCTGGTTGATGATTATTCTCCTGTGGTATCTGCGGCTTTGCCTGCTTGATTTACGGTAATAGCGATCATAAATGAACCTACAGAAATCGTAATCCTATCGTCCTTACCTTCATCCTGATTGTATTCGGTAATACGACTCGTCTCAGACTCATTGGGCTCTACCGTGACGGTTAACTTGTTATAGAAGTCTCCTGGAACAAATTCCGTCTTGAACCATTCAAGGTCGGGGCTCTTCTTTTCAACGGCCCTGCTGGTGTTTATCCAAATTACAGCCTCTCCACCTTCTGCCGGAGCGTTAAGAACCATTCTGTCATCCGCAATTTTCTCGAACGAGAAACCATCCGGAAGTTCCTGTTCGTATGATATGCTATTTCCAGTTTCCGTCGCCTGCATCACCGAGAAGGTCGTGCAGACATAATCAGGGTTGTCCTTCGGGGAAACCGTGACGGTGCCGGTCCTAACCGTATCGGATTCGTTGGGCTTCGAAATGAAAGCCAGGGTGCTGTCGGCGGGATTGGGAACGACCTTCAGCCAGGTGGTGTCGGAGGAGACGACATAGTCGAAGTTGGCCGTATAGGCCACCTTGACGGTGTCGGCCCCGCTGGCGAGCCTGACCGTGGCGGTCTCCGCAGCTGGTGTGACCTCCCTGCCCTCAAACGAGATCATCTTGACGGCGGAGCAGCCGCCGCAATAGGCAGTGAGGAAGATATAGCCTTCGGAGAATACTGCCGGTGCCTGTACCAGGACCATTCCCTTTCCAGGCTGCTCTCCCTCCACGATCCTGGAGAAATAGACTCCGTCGGTACCCGAGGTGACCACGACGGGCTCGGATCCGGCGCCTTCCACCAAGACCTCATAAGGGATGGGAAGCAACTCTCCGGCGCCGATAAGGACCGTATCCTTGGCAGCGCCGCTGAAGGAGACTTTGATGGCGAAATAATACGGAATCTCCAGCTTGGTCCCGTTCAGCAAGGTGAGGATGAGCCTTTCCGGATCGGTAACGTCGATGTCCGAGAAGACTCCGACACCGTCGATATCCTCGCATTTGGCGATCTCGACGGGCTCCTGCCCCTCGAAGACGATCCACCAGGATCCGTTCTCGACCACGATCTGCGGCATGACTCCGTCGGCACCGTCAGCGCCGTCGGCGCCGTCGGTGGCGCCTGCACGCATCTTGTTTCCTTCGTCGTCCAGCAGCCATTCGCCGTCAACCTGCCAGTAGTAAAGACTGTCTTCGTCCTGCATTACACCAACCGGGATGAGCGTACGTCCGTCCTTGCCGTCCTTACCGAAAGGTATGACGATGGTCTCTCCGTCCTTGAACGACACTTCATAACCGTCCTCCGTCACCTTGAGGGAGGCGGGGTCGATGGTGTGGTCGTCGCTGTTCTCCAGCAACTTGACAATGACGGTCAGGTCTTCCAGTTGCTTAGATGCTTCTGCAGCCGCTTTCTGGAGAGCCTCCAATTTGGCGTGGGTCTCTTCCAGCTCTTCCTGTACCATGCCCGTGCAACTGTACAACAGGGCAAGGAAGAGCGGCAGGGCACATAACGCCCATACTCTGAATCTTCTTCGCATAATCGTTAGAATAACTATATTAGAACAAATATAGACCTTTTTTCCCGCCTTTGCAACAAAATAACGTGGTGCAACCCGTTTCCGGGATGCACCACGCTTTATAACCCTTAACCTTATAACCTTTGAAACTGAATGCTAGAAGCCGAAACCTCCGCCTCCGGGGAAGCCGCCGCCGGGCATTCCGCCACCAAAGCCGCCACCACCGGGCATTCCGCCACCGAAACCGCCGCCGAAACCGCCCATGGCGCCGAACTCGCGCTCCATACGGATCTGCTGCTCGGTCTGATAGTGCTTCTTGGCCTTCTTCCACTTCTTCATCTGCTTCTTGTCAAGAATGCTGGCGAGACCATCCTCATATGCGGTCTGGTTCTCCTCGATCTGGGCCATCATGTCCTGCATCTGGTTCATCATGGACATCATCTGGTCACGGTCCTCCTGGGTCATGTTGCCCATGTTGAAGCCACCCGCGCCGCCGGCAGGGCGGTTGGCGGAAGCGTTCTTCATCGCCTCCTCAGCTTCCGGAGGGAGGATGACGGGATATGAAACCTTTCCGAGATACTGCTTGTTGAGATCGAGGAGCTTGGCAGCCTGGTCCTCGTTGAGGCCGTACTGGGCTACCATGCTCTCGGTCTCGGAAACTATGGTCGCTTCAGGAAGATCCTGCATGTTCGGCATCTGCATGCCGGGCATCTGCGCGTAAGCGACGAAAGGAAGCGCAGCTAAAACAACAACCAACAACTTTTTCATGATAACGTGAGTTTTATATGTAAGACAACATCCACTCACGCAGGTTTAAAAGCGTCGGAAGAAATCTTCTTATCTCTTGTATCCTTCGAGGTTGGCCTTGACCCTGTCCCACTTGTAGTAAGGACCGAAGTCGGGCTCCAGGCCGCGGAGAAGCTTCTCCTGCTCCTGATAGAGGAACTTGACGAGGACGTCGCCGGATTTGTTGCGGTAGAAGATGATCTGGAGGTTGCTGGCCATGGGGATGTTCCAGAAACCGAGCCATTTGTCGCAGATCTGGTCGGCGGGGACACGGTCACCCACACCCTCGATGCCGAGGTAGCTGACGAGGGCCATCAGAGGATAGTCGTGGCCGAAGCGGAGGTCCGCAGCGTAGGCGCCGGTGGCGATGCACTCGTCGGCCTTGGCCACGATGTCTTCGACACAGGACTTGGCCATGGGCACACGCGCGTTACCGGCCTCGACGGAGTTGCAGTGACCGGTGTAGAGCATGATGTTGTTCTGGGTCCAGCGCTTGTAGAGCGCATCGAAGGGCAGGAAACGGAAAAGATTGTCCTCGATGTCGAAGTCCTCCGAAATAATGGCTGTGTTCCAGAGATTCTCCGTCATGCTGCGGGCGCTCTTCACGAAAGTGCGGGCTTTGGGCACGTCGGTGAAGACGCGGCTCAGCACGCCGAGAGTATCATCCGGCAGGCTGCGGACGGCTTCCATTGCGGGACGCATGGCGGGGCCGGCCTTCTGCTGCCAGCCTTTCTCATTGTCGAGATAGTCCATGAACTTCTCGCCGGTATCGAGGTAGAAGTACAGCTTGGGATTCTGACGTACGAGAGAAGTGGTGAAGGCGTTCATGCTGATGAGGCAGCGCTGGACGGTGCTGCCGAAGGCGCGCACCTTCTTGTCTCCCTTGAAGACTTCGGGATAACGCTTGAACATGCGCTCGGCGATGGCGGTGTGCTCGCGGACGCCCTTTTGGGAGAGGCGGCCGTCCATTCCGTCATACGAAGCGAGGACGCGGCGGGCGGCGACCAGCAGGGAGTCTCCGCCGGGGGTGAGAATGCCCATACTCTGGCCTTGCTCCAGCACGGAGATCAGGTCCTCATAGGCCTTGCCACCCCAGTTGGAACGCGACCCGTGGCGGCCGTAATGGCTGATATAGAAGGGCTTGTAACCTTTGGGAGGCTTGGTATCCCTTATCTCATGGAACTCATAGGAATTGGTGTTGTTGCCGGCACGGGAAGGGTCTTCCATGAGGGCGCGGACTGCGGCCTCGGACCGGTGAGGCTGGGCGAATGCTGCGGAGACTGCGAGCAGCATCGAGGCAATGATGGTCAATCGTTTCATCTTGGTTACTTGAGGTGTTGATAATACAAATATAACATTTGTTTTTATTATATTTGCCAATTAGGAATACTAGCCACATATGATTTTGGACCCCCACTCGCAAGCCATTCTGGATGAATACCGCGCCGACCTGTCCTTTTTCCAGGCCAAGTCGGACGAGCTGAGCGCACGGATCCGCGACTTCCTGGCCTCGGCCGGCATCGTCGTCGCGGCCATCGAGTCGCGCGTGAAGACGGAGAAGTCGCTTGCCGGGAAACTGGAGCTCAAGGGCAGCAAATACTCGTCCCTCGCCGACATAACCGATATCGTCGGGATACGCGTCATCACATTCTACGTCAACGACGTGGACAAGGTCGCCTCAGCGCTGGAACGTTTGTTCGAAGTGGACTGGGACAATTCCGTGGACAAGCGCAAGCTCCACGAGATCGACAGCTTCGGATACCTTTCCCTGCATTATATCTGCCGCATCCCCGAGTCGCGCTACCGCTTCGAGGTGCAGATGAGGACCGTCCTGCAGCACGCCTGGGCAAACATGAACCACGACACCGGCTACAAGTCCGGAGTGGAGGTTCCCCGCAAATACCTGCGCAACCTCGGCCGCCTGGCAGGCATGCTGGAGCTCGTCGACGAGCAGTTCAGCATCATACGTTCAGAACTGACGGACTATCGCCGCAAGGTGCAGTCACTCGTCGCCTCCGGCAACCTCGACGAGGTGCCACTGGACGGCGACTCCTTCAGGACTTTCCTGGACCTTAATCCTTTCGGGCAACTCAACCGCCGCATAGCCTCCGTCAACCAGGCGGAGATCCACGAGGTGTCGCTGATGCCGTACCTTACCGTATTCAAGGGGCTTGGCTGCAAGACGCTGGGCGACGTATCGGGAATCATCAAAAAGCATTCGGAAGGCGCATACCAGATAGCATGCTACCAGATCGGACTTACCGATCTCGACATCATATCCTCTTCCCTCGGTCCGCAGGACATATGCATCGCTTACATCCTGAAGAGCGGAGGAGGCAAGCTCGGCATCAAGTACCTGCTTGACGAACTCAACGGAGTCTCCGAGAACAATGAAATGATGGCGGAACTGCTCCTCGACCAGGCCCGCAACCTTCCTTTCATGAATCAATAGGCCATGGCGAACGAACCTTTGGATACCGAACTTCTCGATCGCGCCATAATCTTTGCGGTGAAAGCCCACGCCGGGACGGAACGGCGCGGCAAGGGCTTCCCGTACATAGTACATCCTATGGAAGCGATGTCGATCGTGGCTTCGATGACTTCCGACCAGGAACTGCTTGCCGCCGCGGCACTGCACGATACGGTCGAGGATACTGAAGTGACCGTCGAGGACCTGCGCGCCGAGTTCGGAGAACGCATCGCGGACCTGGTCGCTTCCGAAAGCGACTCCCTGTATGAAGGAGTCAGCGAGGAGGAGAGCTGGCATGCGCGCAAGCAGGAGGGCATCGACCGCCTGAAGGGCGCAAGCCGCGACGTGAAGATCGTCGCCCTCGGCGACAAATTGTCCAATATGCGCGCCATTGCGCGCGATTATGCCGAGCAAGGCGAGGCCCTGTGGGACATGTTCCATGCCAAGGATCCCAGCGAGCACGCCTGGCGCTATCGCGCGCTGGCGGACTCCATGCGCGAACTGGAAGGCACCGCGGCTTTTGCAGAATTTGAAAGTCTCATCGAACAGGTTTTCGGAAAATGATCGAAGCATCAAAGATATCCCTCGACGACTATGTCCTCTCCGGTGGCGGCGCCAACGGCGAGAGCTACGATCACAGGACAGACCCGTCCGTGATGCTCAAGCTCTATTTCCCGGGCAAGGTAAGCCAGCCGCTGGACGAGATGCTGCTGGCCAGGAAAGTGTTCGCCCTCGGCATCCCCACTCCGGAACCCGGCGAATACGTGGTCACGGAAGACGGACGCTACGGCATCCGTTTCCGCCGCATCCCGGGCAAGAAATCCTTTTCCCGGGCCACGGCAGACAATCCTAAGCGGGTGCAGGAGTACGCCGGGATATTTGCACGGATGTGCCTTGACCTCCACGCAGTACATGTGGATACGACGCAGTTCGAGAGCGTGAAGGAAAGATACCTCCGCCTGCTGGAGGAGAATCCCTTCTTTACCGTGGCGGAAAAGGACAGTATAGGACGCTTCATAGCCGATGCGCCCGACACCGATACCGCCATCCACGGAGACCTTCAGTTCAGCAATGCCATTTTCGTCGGGGACAAGCGCTATTTCATAGACCTGGGAGATTTCTGCTATGGATACAGCAGGTTCGACCTGGGCATGGTATTCCTCTGCTGCAGGCTCAGCGCAGAGGATTTCATCAAAGAGACTTTCCATATGCCGAAAACCCTGGCCGGAAAGTTCTGGGAATGCTTCGCGACGGCATATTTCGGCTCCGCCCGTCCCCTTAAGGACATCGAAGAGGAAATAATGCCCTACGCCGGGCTCAAGACACTGATAATTGAACGAGATGTGAAAATGCCTATGCCTGAATTCAGGGAGGCCCTCAAGAGTATATTATGAAAATAAAGGATAGTTTCGACAGTTTAGAGAAAAGCATCAAGAAACGTTCTGCCTGGACGGGAGTGCTGCTGGTACTCGTTGCGGCCATCACCCTTGAGGCCACGGGATTGATCCAGTATTTCTTTGCCATGAAAGGCCTCCGGGAGGAAGCCGAAAAAAGGACTAACAGCGAGATGCTGCTGGTCAGCGAGGAGATCGAGAATATCACGTACTCCGTGGAAAAAAGCGTTCAGTCCATGTCCTGGATCATAGGACGCGACCTTTCCCGCCCCGACTCCATGTTCACATACATTAAACGCCTGATGGACTTCACCCCGGCAGTGGCGAACAGTGCGGTAGCCTTTGTTGAGGATTTCTATCCTTCCAAGGGGCATTGGTACGAGCCTCTGATCGCACGCAGGGACAACGGCACCTTGGAATCCATCGTTCTCGGATCTGAATCGCACGACTATTTCAAGTCAAGCTGGTTTACCGAACCCGTCAGAACGGGTAAGGGCTGCTGGAGCGAACCGTATTTTGATGAAAGCGGCGCAAAAACCACCGTCGTAACCTATGCCTATCCAGTATGGGACCAGAACGACAATATCGTAGGAGTCTGTGCGGCGGACCTGTCCTTGGGGTGGCTGGATGGCTTGTTGCGCAGCATCAACCTCTATCCCAATTCGTTCAGCAAGCTCGTAAGCGGTAGCGGCATGGTGTTGGCATGCCCCGTGGACACCAGTTTTGTCGATAAGCCCATCCGCTTTTCCACCCCCGTCCGAAACATCGGATGGAACCTGTCCGTCGGCATCCCGGAGGAGTCGGTTTACAAGGATATAAAGCGTACCAGTTTTTGGGTGATGCTTCTCCAGTTGCTTGGACTCCTGCTTATAATATTCATCCTGCGTTCCATCGTGAACGCTCAGATGAAATTCAAGAAGCTGAACGACAAAAAGGAAAGGATGGAGAGCGAGCTCCGGGTGGCGCACGGCATCCAGATGGCCATGCTGCCCAATATCTTCCCTCCCTTCCCGGAGCGCGGAGACATAGATATGTTTGCCTTCCTCGACCCCGCCAAGGAAGTGGGAGGCGACCTTTACGACTTCTACATCAGGGACAATAAACTGTTCTTCTGTATCGGAGACGTTTCAGGAAAGGGCGTTCCGGCCGCCCTCGTGATGGCTGTGACGCGAAGCCAGTTCCGTACCGTATCCGCCCATGAAAGGAGCCCTCTGCATATTGTAACCGCCATGAACAACAGCATGGCGGACATCAACAGGGATATGATGTTCGTTACGTTCTTCTGCGGTATCCTCGACCTGCTCAACGGACACCTGCGCTATTGCAACGCCGGGCACAACGGCCCCCTGCTGATCGGGAAGGACGGTGTCAGGCAGTTGCCCGTAATTCCCAACCTCCCGCTCGGCATCATGCCCGGCATGGCGTATCAGGAGCAGGAGACCGACCTCATGTACGGAGAGGCCATTTTCCTCTATACCGACGGTGTTACCGAGGCAGAGGACAAGGATCACAGACTGTTCGGCGAAGAGCGGCTGAAAGATACGCTCACCAAGGCGAAAGGCTCCGCAATGGACAAGCTTTCCAAGCTGAAAGCCGCCATCTCGTCCTTCGTCGGAAAAGCTCACCAGAGCGATGATATGACTACCATGCTTATAACTTATATGAACGACAAGAACCCCGACTCATTCGAGCGGCACCTGATCCTCCATAATGACATCCGGCAGATCCCTCAGCTTGCCGGATTCATCGAGACGATCGCCCAGGATGCCCATATTGACAAGAGCCTAGCGATGTCACTCAACCTTGCGCTCGAGGAAGCCGTGACCAATGTGATCATGTATGCCTATCCCCAGGGATCGGACGGGCTGGTGGATATCGAAGCGGTCATACGCAAGGACTCGATAGACTTCATGGTCATCGACAGCGGCAAGCCGTTCGATCCGACGGCCGTGCCCGACGCCAATGTGGACAGCGCCCTCGAAGACCGTCCCATCGGTGGATTGGGCATTTTCCTTGTAAGGAACATCATGGACTCCGTCAAATACGAACGCAAAGAAGGCAAGAACCTGTTATCAATGACAAAAAGAATTTAATCTATATGGAAATCTCTATCAACAAATCAGACAAGGTGACGACCGTTCGGATGATCGGCCGTCTGGACACCACCGCAGCTCAGGAAATCGCAAAGGACATGGAGGCGGTGGAGGCAGAAACCTCGGGAACTGTCATACTGGACTGCTCGGAACTGACATACATCTCCAGTTCCGGACTGCGCATTTTCCTTACTCTCCGCAAGGAAGCTGCCGTCCGTGGAGGAAAAGTCATCGTCAAAAGCATATCCAATGATATCAGGCAGGTCTTCATGATGACCGGCTTCCTGAACTTGTTCCAGATCGAAGACTGATGCTGCCGCTTTCCATCTTTTCCGTAAACCTGCTGTCCGACAATCTGCTTCTGCTGGCGTCGATACTGGTGTTCTTCGCCATACTGATCACCAAGATAGGAGCGCGTTTCGGCGCACCTTCACTATTGCTGTTCCTTCTGCTTGGAATGATTGTCGGCGCCGACGGGGTGGGGCTTAGATTCGAGGACTACCATATCGCCGAGTCCATCGGCCATTTCGCCATGACCATCATCCTGTTTACCGGTGGTCTGGAGACTTCGATGAGCGAGACGAAACCGGTGATGAAACAAGGCGCGCTGCTTTCGACGCTGGGCGTCTTCATGACCTCCATCCTGACGGCCCTTTTCATCTATTTCGTCGCAGGGAAATGGATAGGCCCGCTAGGAGCGTCGTTCCTGGGCTGTTTCCTGCTCTCCGCAGTCATGTCCTCTACTGACTCGGCATCGGTGTTCTCGGTGCTGCGAGGCAAGAGGATGCATCTCAGGGAGAACCTGAGTCCGATGCTGGAGCTGGAGTCCGGAAGCAACGACCCTATGGCGTACGTGCTGACGATCATCCTCGTGCAAGTCCTGAGTTCTACGAAGCACACGGGGTCCATGGCCATGCTCGGCACCGGAGCCTGGGTGCTGCTCGTACAGATCGTGGTCGGCTTCCTGGTCGGACTGGGAGTAGGGTTCGGTGCGAAATGGGTCCTGGAAAGGGTCAAGCTTCCGAGCAACGCTTTGTACTCCGTAATGGTCCTGAGCATAGGTTTCTTTGCCAACGGCATCGCATCGCTGCTGTTCGGAAACGGCCTGCTTGCGTTGTACATCGCCGCCATCGTCATCGGCAACAAGGCCGAAATACCCATGAAGAGGGACGTCCTCAAGTTCTTCGACGGCATGACCTGGCTGATGCAGCTGCTCATGTTCTTGATGCTGGGCCTTCTGGCCAGGCCGTCGCAGTTCTCCTCCATAGCATGGCCGGCGCTGATGATCGGTCTGTTCATGATGTTCGTTGCAAGGCCGCTGAGCGTATTCCTGTGCCTGGCCCCTTTCAGGGGTCTGTCATTCAAGGCCAAGGCCTTCGCCTCCTGGGTGGGGCTCAAGGGTGCCGGTCCCATCCTCTTTGCGCTTTGCCCGGTCGTTGCCGGTCTCGACGGATCTACGGAGATATTCAACATCGTGTTCTTCATCTCGCTGCTGTCCCTGATACTCCAGGGAATGACGCTCTCGCCTTCCTCCAGATGGCTCGGGCTCAGCTATGAAGCGGATCCGGAAGTGGAGACATTCGGAATGGAGATACCCGAAGAGATGGGTATGCTCCGCGACCATACCGTGACGGAAGACGACCTCCAGAACGGCGCCACTCTCCGCGACCTCCACCTGCCGCACGGCATCCGAGTCATGATGGTCAAACGCGACGGGAAGTTCCTCGTCCCTCACGGTAGCATGCCGCTGCAGGAGGGGGATCACCTCGTAATTATCATGGGCGATACCGACGATTAGACTATTTGGCCTTTGGCCGTTGGTTTTTGGCATTCGGTTGCCCGTGATTTACAACCTATTTATAATCAACAACTTAAGCAAATCTTGACTGTCGGTTTTGATGAGGGAACATTCTGTTAAAATACTAGTTTCCAGGCTTTTACAAATCACGGTTCTGTTTTTGGTCTCCGGTTGCAAGGGAGGGCCGGCGCCTGACTTCTCCGGCAAATGGGCGGAGAAGAGCGCCGAGCGCATCGTGGCCGTGTTCACGCCTGCCGCTTCCGGCGGCTACGGCGTGCAGATCGGCTGGCGCGAGGACGGCCTCGCCCAGTACGAAGTCTGGGAGATGAGCGCCGTCGCCGGCAAGCGCAAGGCGCTTGAATACAGCGACGGCCGCCTCTCTCGCTACAGCTTCGAGCGCGAAGGCGACACCGAGTATGTCGAAGAGACGGTCTATGCCGACGGGACGGGAACATTCCGTATCGACCGCAACGGAGAGCTTGTCTGGACCGACGGCAAGGACGGCACCGAGACAGTCTTCATCCGCACCGACCTTGACGCTCCCCGCCTGTTCCGTCCAAACAATCCGCCGGATTGACATCTTTTGGCAAGTTTTGTGTATTGAAGGAAGAGTTTTATATTTGCGAGCTCAAAAAACGAACTTAAATGAAAAGATTTATTTCCTTCCTTACGGGGGCTTTGCTTGCCCTCTCCCTCAACGCACAAAACAATCCTCTGGAAGTCAAACAGTTCGAGCTGTCGAACGGAATGCAGGTCTGGGTCAACCGAGACTCTTCGCAGCCAATAATATATGGAGCTGTGGTTGTCCGCGCCGGCGGAAAGGACTGCCCGGACACCGGACTCGCCCACTATCTGGAGCATCTGCTTTTCAAGGGTACCAAGGAACTCGGTACCGTGGATTATGAAGGCGAGAAGGTCTGGCTCGACTCCATTGCCATCTGCTATGACAAGCTTTCGACCCTGTCCGAAGATGCCGACCGCAAGGCCATGCAGAAAGAAATCAATCGTCTGAGCAAGAAGGCCGCCGACTATGCCATCCCCAATGAGTTCACCCGTCTGATAGCCCGTTTCGGAGGCACCGGCCTCAACGCCGGAACATCTTACGATTACACCTATTACTACAATACCTTCTCTCCGCAGTATATCGAGCAGTGGGCCGAACTGAACAGCCACCGCATGATCAATCCTGTATTCCGCCTGTTCCAGGGCGAACTGGAGACCGTTTACGAGGAGAAGAACCGTTCAGCCGACAACACGATGCAGGCCCCGCTGTTCGCTATGATCAAGGAGTTCAGCGGAAGCAATCCTTACTCCTATGAAGTCATCGGCAGCACCGAGAACCTGAAGAATCCCCGTCTGGGAGAGATGATGGACTTCTTCAACAAGTATTATGTCGGCTGCAACATGGGTCTTATATTGTCCGGAGACATCGACTTCGACGGGCTGCAGCCGCTGCTGGAGCGCACCTTCGGGCGCATCCGCCGCGGCGAGACGCCCGAGAAGGCTCCGGTGGAAGTCGAACCTTTCACCGGCATCCGCGACGTGAAGATCAAGGCTGAGATTCCTCTCATAAAGATTGCCGTATATGCCTTCAACGGCCCTACCGACAGCGAAGCCGACGCACCTGCGCTCGACCTGGCCACAGGCCTTCTGAGCAACAACTTCTCCTCGGGACTGATGGATTCGCTGATCACTTCCCACAAGATGCTGCTGAGCGGAGCCGCACGTGTGCCCCTCTTCAACGAGATGGGCATCGCGGGATTCGCCGTCGTACCCAACCTGCCTTTCGGCTCCCTGCCGAAAGCTGAAAAGCTCTGTTGGGAGCAGATCCGCAAGGTCCAGCAAGGAAAATTCTCCGACAGCGAAGTCGAGGCTCTGAAACTGGAAGCCGCCAGGAACGCCCAGATAGCCCTCGAGTCCATTGCCGGGCGTTCGGAACAGATGGTTTCCGTGATGACGCAGGGGCGGAGCTGGGACGAGTATCTCGCACAAGTCGATGCCATCCGCTCGATCACCCGTGACGATATCATACGCGTAGCGAACAAATATTTCAACGACAAATACATCCGCTTCGAGAAGGTCATGGGCTCCTACCCCAAGGACAATGTCGCCAAACCCGACATCGACCCGGTGGTGCCGCAGCACTCCGGCGAGAGCTCCGAGTACGCGAAGCGTCTCGAAGCCATGCCGGTGCGCGACGTGGCGCCGCGCCTCGTCGATATGCAGCACGACGTCGAGAAGCTCGACGTGACGCCGACCGTCAAGCTCTACTACAAGGAGAATCCGGTCAACGACCTGTTCAGGCTCACGCTGCGCGTCACGCGCGGCAGCCACGAGGATCCTGTCGTTCCCCACGTCGCATCCTTCATGAACACCCTCGGCACAGACTCATTGACTGTCCAGCAGCTGAGCAAGGCCTGGCAGGCCCTAGGCACCACATTCTATATCGAGTCCGGCAACCACAACTTCGACATCACCATCAGCGGGTATGAAGACAAGCTGGACGAATCGCTGAAGCTCCTGCGCCATTTCATCGATCGCGCGGTACCTGACAAGGACAGCTTCAAGGAGTTGCTTACCGGCATCGACCTGGAGAAGCGGACCTTCTTCTCCGGCGGCACTTCCAATATCATGTCCGCCATGCAGTATAAGGTGATGTTCGGTGACTATTCCACCTACCTGAACCAGCTTGACAAGAAGGAGCTCAAAGCTGTCGGCATGAAGGGCCTGATGAGCGCCTTCTCCGACCTGATGGACCACTCGTATTCCGTGCTGTACTCGGGCAGGAAGCCGGCCGGCGAGGTCGCCGCCGCGCTTGCGCGCAGGCTCGACCTTGGCCGGGCCGTCAAGTCCGAGGACTGGGTCCGCGTCGATTATTCCAAATACGACGCTCCGACGGTATTCTTCTATGACCTTCCAGGATCCCGCCAGATGCAGATGGTCACGTACCAGGCTTTCGACCGTCCGCAGAACGGACAGGAAAAGGCCGCCTTGGAGGTACTCGGAGAGTACTTCGGCGGCGGTATGTTCTCGTTGATGTTCCAGGAGGTGCGCGAGTTCCGCGCAATGGCTTATAGCGCCCACGGATACACAAGCTACCCTGACCCCGCATATCCCAACGACCGGGCGATATTCGTCACCAACCTCGGAACTCAGGCGGACAAGTCCCTCTCCGCTATCCAGCTGGTAGACTCGCTTATCCGTACGTTGCCCATCAAGGAGAACGGCCTGGAGTCCGCCCGCCACGCCATCGTGGCCGACGCCAACAACGATTATCCCACTTTCCGCAGCCTGCCGTCTATAGTCCAGAGTTACGAGAGGCTCGGTTATACCACAGACCCCGACAAGGATGTCCTGGACAATATCTCCTCCATAGATTCTGCGACACTGAGGGCTTATTATGAGAAGTCCGTCGCCCCGACCCCCATAGCCTGGATCATCGTCGGCGACCGAAAGTCATTGCCGATGGCGGAAATCGCCGGCTACGGTAAACTCGTAGAACTCAAGAAAGAGGATATTTACAAATAAATTGCTATCTTTGCAGTCCCAACAGGAAGGATGGCCGAGTGGCTGAAGGCGCTGGTCTCGAAAACCGGTATACCCTTCACGGGGTATCGGGGGTTCGAATCCCCCTTCTTCCGCTGGATTTCAGCCCCAAGTGTTATGATTATCAAACACTTGGGGTTTTTCTTTCATGCCATAGGCTCAAATAGGGGATAAATCTGTCCTTAAGCAGAATCCAGGTAGTGATTATTTTTTTATATATTTGTATATAAACTAATAATCATTGCATTCTATGAAGAAATATTTGGTAATTTTTGCTTTGCTGGCTTGCTCTCTCAATCTTGGAGCGCAGACCTTGGGCAAAGACGCCCGTTACTGCAACCCTCTTCCAATGGTTATGGGAGAAGGCGGCAATGCCAGTGGTGATGTTTCCGTTTTCGAATGGGAAGGCAAGTATTATATGTTCTGTACCGGCGGTGGCGCCTGGGTGTCAGAAGATATGCTCAATTGGGATTTCCATTATGTGGCAAACGTTCCGGTTGCACCTGACGTTGTTCCATATAAAGGAAAGTTCTATATGACCGGTAACGGAGTAAGCGGCGTATGGGTCGCAGATAATCCTCTGGGACCATATGAGTTGTCCGGCAGCTGGATAAACCTTCCGGGCATCGAGGGCGGTTGGACAAGTCCTTTCGATACACACATCTATATCGATGACGACGGCCAGCCGTATCTTTTCTGGCCGGGAATGGCTATCAGCGGTATCCACTCGGTAAAACTCAATCCGAACAATCTCAACGAGTGGGTCGGCCCGGTCACCCATCATTTCAGTTTCAATCCCAAGCATACCTGGGAACGTCAGGGCGAGCACAACGAGTACAGCGATGTCGCCTGGATCGAGGGTCCCTGGGTTTACAAGTACAAGGGAACCTACTATCTCCAGTATTCAGGATCAGGCACCCAGTGGAGGAGCTATGCAGAAGGCTACTACAAGGCAAAGAAGGTCCAGGGGCCTTACACTTATGCAGGCAACAACCCTCTCCTGCGCCGCACTACCGGAGTAGTTACCGGCCCTGCACACGGCTCGATGGTTACCGGTCCTGATGGAAACATCTGGCAGTTCTATACCATCGTTCTCCGCAGCGGTGGACGCCGTATCGGTATGGACCGCGTCATCGTCGACAAGAAGGGAAACCTTACCTGCGAAGTTACGGATACCCCGCAGTGGGCTCCCGGTGTAGTGAAGGATCCGACCAAGGGCGACACCGGCTCGATCATCATCTCCGAGGGTAAGGTCGCCGCCAGCGTATTCGGAGGTCCGGACAATCGCGCAGTATCAAGCTATATGCCGGGAAGGGATGCCGTCTATGCAGTGGATGACAATACTTCGACCTGGTGGTCACCGGATCCTAACGACCTTCGGCCTACTCTTACGCTCAACCTTTCCGCTCAGGAAGGACAGGACCGTACACAGATATTCCAGGTCGACGGTCTCCGCATCCTCTTTGGCGGCGGCAGCAACCGCGGCTTCAGCGGCAGCTCGGTAGCTACCCCGGTTTACAGGTACAAACTTGACGTTTCCATCGATGGCCAGACCTGGACCACCGTGGTCGACCAGTCATCCAACAATGTATCCCGCAATACCGTGTTCGATGAAATAACACCTACCGAGTGCCGTTACGTCCGTCTTACAATGCTCGACTGGCCTAAGTCTTCACCTCTCAGCATTCTTGACATGACCGTTTTCGGAAGGCCTACAAGCTACTTCCCCAACGTCAATCCTATCGCTCCGGTACTTGACATGTCCAACAGAGATTAAGCTTTTAAACTATAGTGTTATGAGTTTCAAGAAATTAATTCTTTCTATCGCCCTCGTTTCGATGGCATTTGGCGTTCAGGCCCAGACTGTGGGCAAGACCGCCCGCTACTGCAACCCTCTTCCTATGGAAGTCGGAGACGGCGGACAGGCTTCCGGTGACGTTTCCGTATTCCAGTGGAATGGTAAGTACTATATGTTCTGCACAGGTGGTGGTTGCTGGGTATCTGAGGATATGCTGAACTGGGACTTCCACTATGTTGCAAACGTTCCTGTTGCTCCAGACGTGGTCCCTTACAACGGTAAATTCTATATGACCGGCAACAGCGTAAGAGGCGTTTGGGTTGCAGACAATCCTCTCGGACCTTACGAGCAGCAGGGTGAATGGAAGAACCTTCCCGGCCTTGAAGGTGGATGGAGCATGCCTTTCGATCCCCATATCTACATCGACGAAGACAACCAGCCTTATCTATTCTGGCCTGGAATGGCTATCAGCGGAATCTATTCCGTCAAGCTCAATCCTGAAAACCTCAATGAATTCGTAGGCCCGATCACCCATCATTTCAGTTTCAATCCCAACCATGTGTGGGAGCGTCAGGGTGAGCAGAACGAGTACACTGACGTCGCTTGGATCGAAGGACCGTGGGTGTTCAAGCACAACGGAACATATTACCTGCAGTATTCAGCTTCCGGTACACAGTGGCGTACCTATGCCGAAGGCTACTACAAGGCCCAGAGTGTTCAGGGTCCTTATGTATATGCAAGCAACAACCCTCTCCTCCGCCGCACCGACGGAGTGGTTACCGGTCCTGCACACGGCTCGATGGTTGTCGGTCCTGATGGAAACATCTGGCAATTCTACACCATCGTCCTCCGTAGCGGCGGACGCCGTATCGGTATGGATCGCGTCATCGTCGACAGAGCCGGCAACCTCACCTGCAACGTCACCGACACTCCTCAATGGGCACCTAATGCCGTCAAGGATCCTACCAAGGGAGATACTGGTTCTATCATAGTTTCCGTTGGCAAGATCAATAACGGCAATGGAGGCGGCACGACCCGTATGAAGGCAGCTTCTACCGAAACTCCGGGGCACGGTGCAGATGCAGCACTTGACAACACTACCGCTACTTGGTGGGAACCGGATCCGTCAGACAAACAGCCGACCCTTACGATGAATCTTTCACCCGCAGTTGACCGTGACCGTATCCAGACTTTCACCATCGACGGTATCCGCATCATCTTCAATCCTTCAATGAACAGAGGCGGTTTCGGCGCAGCCGGGGCACTCCCGCAGGCCGGTCCAAATGCCAACGCCCAGAGACCTCAGCAGCTCCCGCAGGCCGGACCCAATTCCAACATCCAGACACCTCAGCCGCGCGGAACTGCTCCTCAGGCCGGTGCCGCTCGTCCAAGGATGCCTTTCACTCCCGCTGTCTATCAATACAAGGTCGAGGCTTCAATGGACGGACAGGTTTACACTACGGTTCTTGACCGTACGGACTCAAAGCTTTCCAAGAACGTCGTGTTCGACGAGATTCCTCCTGTAGAGTGCCGCTATGTCCGCGTAACCTTCACCGGATGGCCTGAGAATTCAAATCTCGGCGTTCTTGACCTCTCTGTCTTCGGAAAGGCTACGGGATGGAGCCCTTCAATCGTTCCCGTACCTCCGGTACTTCCGATGGACTAACAGTATCGAGTGACCTTCAAGAATGGCAGCCGATCGCTAATGCGACCGGCTGTTTTCTTAAAAAAAGTCCTTATCTCATGCAAGATTTCCAAATAATTGTCGTTTATTGTCAAGACAACAGAAAAAAGCGATTATGAAAAGCACTCTCTTGAAATGGTTAGCCATCGCGGCGGCGACCCTCAGCCTGGCCGCTTGCTCTCTGGACAAGGACGGATACGATCCCAATATAATGTTCCCTTCCGCCGTTGTCACCGTGAAACCCGATGCGACGAACGACTCTTTCTTCATGCAGCTGGACGAAGAGACTGTCCTGCATGCCGTCAATATGAAGAAATCTCCCTTCGGTACCAAGGAGGTCCGGGCATTGGTCAACTACCGCAAGCCATCGACATCCGAATTCCAGCAGGGGGGCCTGCAGGATGACGCCAACAACGTCTATGTCAACTGGCTCGATTCCATCCTCACAAAGAAGACCGTTGCGAGTCAGGGAGAAGACCTGGACAAGAAGACCTATGGAAGCGACCCTGTCGAGATTTTCGGAGACTGGAGCACCGTCGTGGAGGATGGTTATATGACCCTGCATTTCCAGACCAACTGGGGACCGGGCCACATCCAGCACACCGTCAACCTGGTGACAGGTACCGACCCGTCAGACCCCTATAAGGTAGTGTTCAGGCACAACGCCAACGGCGACTATTATGGCAACGCAGGCGACGCCCTCGTAGCCTTCAACCTCAAGGATCTGCCAAACACCATGGGCGAGACTGTCGACCTGACGCTGGAGTGGAACTCCTTCTCAGGGGTCAAGACCGCCAAATTCAAATACCGTACACGGGACTAGTCAATAGGCAACGGCATTGGCCAGCGACAGACCGACACTGAACTGGAGGTTGACGTTGGCAAGCGTGCCTTCCAGGTCCCAGTCCTCGCGATATTCGTCCGAGGGTTTATGGTACCAGGATGCCATGGGATAGAGGTTGGGGCGTGCCGGGTCCGCGGGATGGAGACCATTCTCCATCACCACGGCCGGCACGCCCTTCTTGACGAAATTGTAATGGTCCGAGCGGAAGAACCATCCGTCGGAATTGTCGTCATCGAAGAAGATGTAGCGTCCCTGGGCGGCGGCCGCGGCCACATAATACCTGGCCAGCATGCTTTCCTCGCCGCCAAGGATGACCACGTCTTCGGTCAGCTCCGCCGGGCCGATGCTCTCGAAATTCAGGTTCGCGACAGTCTTTTCCATCGGGATAGCCGGGTGCGCGCAATAATACTCCGAACCGAAAAGGCCGCTTTCCTCGGAAGAGGGGAAAAGGAAAATGATCGAGCGGTCCGGCCTGTCCTTCAACTGCGTGAACTTGCGGGCGGCAAGCAGCAGTCCCGCCATCCCTGAAGCATTGTCCGCTGCGCCGTTGTAGATCACATCGCCTGTCTCGTCCGGGGTGCCGATTCCGAGATGGTCCCAATGGGCGCTCATCACAACAGCTTCGTCAGCTTTCGATGCTCCGCGCAGGATGGCCCCGACATTGCGTGTCTCCTGGATATCATAGCTGACTGACAGGCGGACATCGCCTTTTACCTTGAATGAGAAGCTTTTGAAGCCGGGACGCTTGGCTGCGGCAAGTGCCGCATCCATGTCCAGCCCCGCCGCTTCGAAAAGCTTCCCGGCACCGTCCTCATGCAACCATCCCTTGATGCCAAGTTCGTCGGCGTTGCGGGTGTCCGGGTCATAAAGGGCAAGGTTGTCCTCCATATGGCCGTTCACGCAGACATGCCATCCGTAGCTGGCCGCCTCAGTGTTGTGAAGGACGAGGCATCCGGCCGCCCCCTGGCGGCGGGCCTCCTCGAACTTGTACAGCCAGCGGCCGTAATATGTCATGTTCCGGCCACGGAAAAGCGAAGCATCATAGTAGCCCGGGTCGTTCACCATCGCAACTACGATCTTTCCCTTGACGTCTATGCCTTCATAGTCGTTCCACCCGTACTCCGGGGCGTTGATCCCGAATCCGCAGAAGACGTACTCCGCAGATTTGATCTCCACCATATCGGTGGCGCGTGCCGTCCAGACGACGACATCGTCCGGGTAGCGCAGATCAACCTTCTTCTTCCCCTTCGCGGACAGGGAGCCCCCGACGGGCTTGGCCGTGACGGCAATCATGCGGAAAGGCTGGAACCAGCTGCCGCCGAAAGCCGGCTCGAGGCCAAGCTCCTGCAACTGGTCCGCGAGGTAGTTGACGGTGATGTCCTCATATGGAGTCATCGGCTTTCTTCCTCCGAATTCGTCGGAAGCAAGGGTCCCGATCCATTCGCGAACCATCCGCTCGTCCCCTTCCCCGAGGGAGGATTTCCTCTCGGGACCACCGGACTGAGATGATGCCCACATATTATTATAGGAAAGGATTAAAGCGAGCGCGAACGCCAGAACCTTCGTCAGTAACTTCAACATAGCGTCATCATTATGGGTTTCCGTACGAATATACGGGTTTTTGCAGGCATTTTCGAAAGATTTTTGAAAATTTTAGTACCTTGTATTGCATAGTATTGAAATTTATTTATATCTTTGCACCAGAAAATACTTCTCAGGGCATAATACCGTCACTGAGCGGACTGCCTGAGGAACAAAAAACGAACGCAAAATGAAAAAGACAATCAATGCCGGTATCGGCGGAAGAAGCTTTACCATCGACGAAGATGCTTACAATCGTCTGGATGCTTATCTCACTTCGTTCAAGGCGCATCTCAAGGATGTACCGACGGCGGAAGTGATGGATGACCTGGAGTCGCGCATTGCCGAGCTTTTCACGGAAAAGGTCGGCACGGGCGCGCGCGTCGTGGACCTCGCCCTCGTGGAGGAGGTCATCGGCCAGCTGGGCATGCCTGACGGCAGCGAAGTGCCCGGCGGCGACGGCGCACCCAAGGCGGCAGCCTCTGCCGCGAAGAGCGTCAAGCCTCCGCACAAGCTCTATCGCGACCCCAGCGACGCCCGTCTCGCGGGCGTATGCTCCGGGCTTGCCCAGTATTTCGATATAGACACCACGCTCGTGCGTATCCTGATGCTGGTCGCGATACTCGCAGGCACGGCGGGATTCTGGGTTTACTTAGTGCTCTGGATCGTCGTGCCGAAGGCCCTGACGCCTGCTCAGCAGTGCGAAATGCGCGGCATAGCCGCTACCGCGGAAAACATGGCGAAGTACGCCCGTAAACAGTCGAAGTAATGGAAAGCAGTATTGACAACGTGCGCGCTCAGATGCGCAAAGGGGTGCTTGAATACTGTATCCTTTGCACCCTGGCCAAACGCGAGGCCTATGCCTCGGCCATCATCGACGAGCTGAAAGCAGCCAATATGATCGTGGTCGAGGGGACCCTCTATCCCCTGCTGATACGGCAGAAGAACCAGGGTCTGCTTACCTACCGTTGGGAGGAGTCCACCCAGGGTCCTCCCAGGAAGTACTATTGCATCACCGAAAAGGGACGCGAACAACTCAAAGACATGGATACTGCCTGGCAGGAAATGGTACAGGCCATCGATACGCTAAAAAGATGAAACAGATAGAGAAAGTCAGCATTGGTGGATACGCATTCACCCTTGAAAAGGAAGCCTCGCAGGCCGTGGCCTCGTACCTTAAGGAGATGTCGTCCTTCTACCCCAACCCGGAGATTGTCGAAGGGATAGAAGAAAGGATGGCTGAACTGCTGCTCGAGAGGACTCCCCAGAACGGTGTCGTGACGCTCGCTTCCATACAGGAGATCATCGACATTCTCGGCAGGCCGGAAAAGATAGAAGAGGAAGAGCCCGAGCAGAGTGTCCCAGAGGAGAAACCACGCAAGAAACTGTACCGCGATATGGAGAACGCAAGGGTCGCCGGGGTCTGCAGCGGTCTGGCGGCATTCTTCGATGTGGATCCCACAGTCTTCAGGATTCTGTTCCTTGTCTGTTCCCTCCTGGGAGTATTCGGCGGCGTCCATGACCACGGGATATTCCTTCCCTTCACGGTAGCTTTCATCTCGTTTCCCACATTGTACCTGATTCTGTGGATTTGTATGCCGGCGGCTCGTACCGCCAGGCAGCGCTGGGAGCAGAAGGGTGAGGACGGCACGGCTGAGAGCATCCGGAGAAGCATCGAGAGCGGCGCGGCCGAGATCGGAGAGGCCGCCAACAGGATAGGAAACTATCCTGCCTGGGGCCGTTTCGGCCGCGCCGTGGAAGTAATAATGGGCCTCATACTGCTCATCATCGCGGTATCCGGCCTGTTCGCCGAAGGATTGGGAATCTTCGGAGGCGAATGGCTTGGCTTGAAGAGCGTTTTCGACACGACGGTCAGGGATCTTTCCTACGAGTATCCTCAGGTAGATACCATTATCAATACCCCCTGGGTGATGATCCTCATCCTCGTCGTCATCGGTTTGCCTTTCATCGGGATGCTATATGCCAGCATCATGATGCTGTTCCACTTCAAGTCCCCCTCGTGGCATCCCGGACTGGTGATCTTCATCCTGTGGCTCATCGCAGTAGTAGCGCTGGCCATCCTGTTCTGCGCCGGAGTCTTCTCAGCAGACCTCAACCAACATCGCATCTTCATCAGTATATGACGATGCCCCCAACGTCGCTATGCTAGTCCTGGTCGGGCCAGCCGGGGGAGCGGAGGGGGAGCTCGACGCCGTCGGGCGTCACGAGCACCGTGCCCGCTTCGGGCTGGGCAAGGTGGCCGATGATGTCGAAGGTCTGGAACTCGCGGCGGAATTTATCAAGGGAAAGAATTGGAACGGCGTAGAGGAGACGATAGTCTTCGCCGCCGTTCATGGCCGCAGAGATGGGGTCGATGCCGAGCTCCTTGCCAAGTTGGAAGGAATTGCCCTCGAAGGGAATCTTATCGGCATAGACCTTGGCACCCAGGCCGGTATCGCGGGAGAGCCGCTTGACGGCGTCCGCGAGACCGCGGGTGACGAAGAGGCCCGCGGACGGGATGAGTTCCGCGGCCTCGAGCTGGGCGACAGTACCGGCGCCAAGCTCCGGCTTGAGGTATGCAGCCACGAGCATCTTGTACTGCGACAACGCCTTCTCGCGCTCGGCGTGGTCGGCCTCGCCGGCGTCGAAGCGACGGCGCTCCCGCTCCATCGCCTGCATTCCGAGGAATGCGGCGCCGAGCGGTCCGCTGACGCAAAGCAGGTCCTTGGACTTGGGCGCGGGGCGCCTTCCGGCTGTGAGCAGCGCAGTCTCGCCTACGGCGGACAAGCTGATGCACAGCCCGTTGCGCGACGGCGCCAGGTCAAGGTCGACCTGCTTGTAGCCGTGCTCCTTGGCCGCGGCGACCAAGCCCTCCCAGAGCTCGCGCACCTGCGCGAAGTCGAGCTTGGCGGACACGCCAAGCCGGACGCTCAGCGCTGCAGGGTGCGCCATCTGCGCGTACAGCTCTCCCGTAACTCCCAATACGGACTTGTATCCCAGGTGCTTCAAAGGGAAATACACGAGGTCGAAATCTATGCCCTCGAGCATAACCTTCGCCGCATAAGCTATATACTCGCGTCCTGCCGCCTCGAAACAGTCATGTCCGAAAGCCTCGAACGGAGTTCCTTCGTAAAGCGCCCTGAGAGCCTCCACCCTGCCAAGATCCGAAAAGTCCTTTCCTGCCATATGATACCATTGATTACGTATCTGCAAAATTAGGTTTTTTCTGTATATTTGTCAAAACCACCCTTTATGAAAAACCTTTCGACCCTCATCATCGCCCTCTTTCTGGGCCTCACCATCGGCCATGCCGAAGAGTATCATGTCGCCAAAAGCGGCTCGGACCTCAATCCCGGAACCAAGGACGCTCCGTTCCTCACCATATCCAAAGCCGCTGCTGTAGCACGTTCCGGCGACGTCGTCACCGTCCACGCCGGGACATACCGCGAGTGGGTCAATCCCCGCAACTCCGGATCCGACAAATATGCCCGCATCACATACCAGGCCGCCGAAGGCGAGGAGGTCTGGATCAAGGGATCGGAACAGATAAGCACCTGGACCAGGGAAAAGAAGTCCGATGTCTGGAAGGTCGTACTTCCCAACAGCTACTTCGGAGACTTCAATCCATACACGGAGATCCTCGCAGGAGACTGGGTCTATTATACCCAGCCGTACGTCTGCCTCGGAGAGGTCTATCTCAACGGAAAGGCCTTGTGGCAGACCGGAACCCTTGAAGGTGTCAAGGATACATCCGAGCATCTCTGCTGGTATGTGGAAGTGGACGATTCCCAGACCGTCATATACGCCAATTTCGGTGGAGCAGATCCCAACAAGGAACTCGCTGAGATCAACGTCCGTCCGGCGGTCTTCTATCCCAAACTCTCGGGTGTCAACTACATCACCGTCAGGGGGTTCCACCTGAGCCAGGCCGCCACGCAGTGGGCCCCCCCGACCGCCTATCAGGAAGGCCTGATAGGCCCCCACTGGAGCAAGGGCTGGATCATCGAAGACAACGAAATAAGCAACTCCAAATGTGTCGGTGTCAGCCTCGGCAAGGACAGGGCCTCCGGCCACAACCGCTGGACGACCGAGCGCGAGCTCATAGGCTTCAACCGTGAGCTCGAGTCCATCTTCAAAGCCTACAACATGGGCTGGAACAAGGAGAACATCGGCTCGCATGTCATCCGTCGCAACGAGATCCGCGACTGTGGCCAGGCCGGCATCGTCGGACATCTTGGAGGAGTCTTCTCAACCATTGAAGACAACTATATCCACGATATCAATTACAATGTCCAGTTCGGCGGCGCCGAGGTGGGCTGCATCAAGCTTCACGCCGCCATCGACGTCCTGGTCAAGGACAACATCCTTGACAACGGCGTCCGCGGCATGTGGCTGGACTGGCAGGCCATCGGCACGCGCGTAACCGGCAACACCTTCGCGCACAACACCACCTGCGACCTGATGATAGAGGTCAGCCACGGCCCCTGCCTGGTCGACAACAACATCATGCTCTCCCCTGTCGCCTTCCTCGACATGGCCCAGGGAACTGCTTTCGTGCATAACATCATCTGCGGAGAAGTAACCTTCCGTCCCGTACCCAACCGTTATACACCGTACCACGCACCACATTCTACGGATGTTGTGGGCGTGATGAACTTCCCCGGAGGGGACGACCGCTTCTACAACAACGTCTTCTACGGCGCAAAGGCTGGCCTGAGCGTCTATGACGGACGCCCGCCCTACTATCCCGGCATCTTCCGCGACATGAATACCGTCACTGTCCGCGACGAGATGCCCGAGCCTTTCGCGGAGAAACTCCGCAACGGCTCGGTCCCCGCCGGCAGCAACCAGGGCGACAACTTCTGGCTTCCGATGCACGTTGCCGGCAATGTCTATTACAACGGCGTTCCGGGTTACAAGTATGAGAAGGGAGCAGCGACGGGAGGCAATGTCCCGATGCCGGAAATGGAGTACCGCGAGAACGGCATATACCTGAAGTTCACCCTCGACGGAGCCTGGAATCAGGCATCCACCAAGCCGGTGGATACGGAAATGCTTGAGAAGGCATACTACACGGACAGCTACTACGAGAACCGCGACGAGACCCCTCTCCGCATAGACCACGACTATGCCGGAGCCCTCCGCAATTTCGCGGCTCCAAAGCCGGGCCCGTTCGAAAATGCTTCCGTCGGGCAGAATGAAATAATGATCTGGAAATTCTGATGACGAAGAAAAAATCCGACGCCCGTAAATTCCTGTCTGCAGTATTCAACCTGGCCGGCCTGGCAATGCTGGTCGGCACTTGGGCCGTGTTCGGCCCCTTGGTAAAGGGAGCATTGTCCGTAAAACAGCTGGACGAGGGGCTATACTATATGGAGTTCAAGGGCGACGACGGCCTTGAAGGCCTGCTGAAAGCCGGCGGCGGGCGCAATGCCGCCGAGATCAGCACGTATGTCGTGCGTTTCCTCTCGAAGGGCTTCTCCAAGGCGCCCGCCTCCGAAAGCGCCGCTGAGCCTTACGGCTGCGCGGCCCTTACCACCCGCACCCCCGACGACCATTTCATGATGGGACGCAACTTCGACTTCTCAGACGCAACGGCGCTGATCCTCCACACCCGTCCCAGAAAAGGATATGAATCCATCGCCACCTTCAACCTGAAGTTCTTCGGCTTCGGCGACGACTGGAAGCCGGACACGTTCGGGCACAAATACGTCGCCCTCACGTGCCTGTTCTTCGCGTTGGACGGTGTCAACGAAAAGGGCCTGGCCATCGCGGACCTGATGGCCGGCGACGAAGTCGAGACCCATCAGGACCGCGGCAACATCGCCCTCACCACCACCTCCGCCCTGCGGTATGTGCTCTGCCGCGCCGCCTCCGTAGATGAGGCCGTCGAGCTCCTCCGGAGCATCGACATGCACTCGGAGATAGGCGCGGCGCACCACTACGCCATCTCCGACGCCTCAGGGCGCTCGGTAGTGGCGGAGTACATCGACGGCGAACTGGTCGTGACCGACACTCCGGTCGTCACCAACCATTACCTCGCGCCGGCAAAATATCTCGTCGGCCTCCAGCCCGGAGATCATCGGTACGACATCCTGGAGGACAAATATGTAGATGCCCTGGGCGTTTTCGACGAAGAAGACCTGAGGGAAGCTATGGAATCCGTGTCACAAGCCCCGAACGGAGCTTTCGGCGGTACACAGTGGACCGTCCTGTGGGACCTGGATGCCCACACGGCCACCTACTACTTCCGCCGTAACTTCGACAAGGCATACAGCTTCCGGCTCGGGAAGGGAAAGGCCGCTATTTCCTATTGACGGTATAGGTGATCCCAAGGTCGCGAAGACCGTAGATAAGGTCGTTGGTGACGGCGACCTGGAACTTGCGGGACTTGAACTCGACGTTGTACCGGGTATTGGGGTCGTAGAGGTACATGCTCAACTCGGTCTTGCCCTTATTCTCCTTCAGGAGCTTGACCAGGCTCCTGCGGAACGATTCGTTGAGCTGCGGCGTAGTGAGGTTGATGGCAAATGTCTTGAGCAGACTCTCCGTGACGTTTCCGAGCATACTGACTTTGTTGACCTTCAAGGCATACGGGGCGGCCTTGCCCTGGGCCTTTTCCTCCGGTCTGACAAAATACTTCTCCTTGATCTCCCCTTCTACGAACACCTCTGAATGGAGCCCCAGAAGCGGAAGCCATGCTTCGCAATCCTTGCCAAAAAGGGCAATCTCGAAGGATCCGTTGAAATCCTCGATAGTCGCCCGGAGCGAAGGGGATCCGTTCCGCGTGACACTCCTCTTGACATCGGCGACTATGCCGGCGAAACACACAGATGCCTTCTTATGCCCGCGTTCGCACTCCTCGATCTTCGCTTGCACGTCACCCACACCGCAGTTGGTGAAATTCTCTATCTCGAAAGCATAGCGGTCAAGAGGGTGGGATGAGATGTACATGGTTACGAGCTCCTTCTCCTGCTGAAGCAGGGCAAGGGTATCCTCCTCGGCCGGAGGCGCAGGCATAACCGGCCGTTTAGGCTTCATCTCCTCGGCGTCGCCGAAAAGCGAGAATGCGCTGTCGACGGTGTCGTTGCGGTAATTGTCCGCGTAGCGGGCGAGCTCGTCTATGAAAAGGTCGCCGCTCGCTCCCGGCAGGAAGAACTGCGTGCGCTTGTAGCCGAAGGAGTCGAAAGCGCCCGCATACACGAGCGACTCGAGCGAGCGGCGGTTGATGATGCCGCCCATCCTCTCCATGAAGTCGTACACATCCTCGAAGAGGCCGTTCTCTCCCCTCTCCTTGATGATCATGTCCACGATGTTCGAGCCGAAGCCCTTGATGCCGCCGAGGCCGAAACGGATGGCCCCTGCCTTGTTGACCGTGAAATGAGCTGAACTCTCGTTCACATCGGGGTTGAGGACCTGAAGCTTATGGGACTTGCAGTCCGCCATGATCTTCTTGATCTCGTCGCCCTTGGAAAGGTTGCAGGAAAGGTTGGCGGCCTGGAACTCTGCGGGATAATGGCACTTGAGCCAGCCGGTCTGGTAGCTCACCCAGGCATAGCAGGTAGCGTGGGACTTGTTGAAGGCGTACTGGGCGAACTTCTCCCAGTCCTTCCAGATCTTGTCGAGCATCTTCTCGGGATGGCCGTTGGCCACTCCCTGCTTCATGAACTTGTCCTTGAGCTCCATCATCACCGCGATCTGCTTCTTTCCCATGGCTTTGCGGAGCTTGTCCGCCTCGCCCTTGGTAAAGGAAGCGAGCTTGCGCGAGAGAAGCATCACCTGCTCCTGGTACACGGTCACGCCATAAGTCTCGGCGAGATATTCCTCCATCTCCGGGAGATCGTACTCGATGGGCTTGAGCCCGAGCTTGCGGTCCACGAAGTCGGGGATGTAATCCATCGGGCCGGGACGGTAGAGGGCGTTCATAGCGATGAGGTCCTCGAAACGCTCCGGATGCAGGCGCTGGAGCCAGGTCTTCATGCCTTCGGATTCGAACTGGAACACGCTCATGGTGTCGCCGCGGCCGTAGAGCTCGTATGTGGGCTTGTCGTCGATCGGTATGGCTTCGATGTCGATGTCTATGCCGTGACGCTGCTTGATGTTGTCAAGACAGGTATGGATGATGGACAGGGTGTTGAGCCCGAGGAAGTCCATCTTGAGCATTCCGACATCCTCGATATAATGGCCGTCGTACTGCGAGGTCCAGACATCCAAACCGGTTTCCTTATCCTTGGAAAGGCAGATGGGGATGTAGTCCGTGAGGTTGGCTGGACCGATGATGGTGGCGCAGGCATGCTGGCCGGTCTGGCGGATGCAGCCCTCCATCTGGCGGGCGAACTCCAGCACTTCGCGGTTGATCTCCGGGCCGTTTTCCAGTTCGTTGCGGAACTCCGGGACAAGACGGAAGCAGTTCTCGAGGTTGATCTTGACATCGACCTCTTCCATTCCCTTCTGGAAGGTGCGCATCTCCTTCTTCTTCTCGCCGGGATGGTCCGGGTCGTCCACCTCAACTTCCTTCTCGAACTTCTTGAACCCGGGCTTGAGGGTATCGAACTTGGGGTTGAAGGGATACTCCTTCTCAACCCGCTCGCTCAGGCGGTCGGGGACCATCTTGGCGAGACGGTTGGACTCGTCTATGGAGACATTGCTGATACGGGCGACATCCTTGATGGCGCTCTTGGCGGCCATAGTGCCGAAGGTGATCACGCGTGAGACGTGATCGGCGCCATAGGTCTTCTCGACGTACTCGTGGGCCTTGGTAAGGTCCTCGAAGTCCACGTCGATATCAGGCATGGAGATACGGTCGGGGTTGAGGAAACGCTCGAACAGGAGGTTGTACTTGATCGGGTCGAGATTGGTGATCCGGAGGCAATAGGCGACCACGGAGCCCGCCGCGGAGCCGCGCCCGGGTCCCACGAGGGACCCCATCGCGCGCGACGCGGCGATATAGTCCTGCACGATTAGGAAGTAGTCCGGGAAGCCCATCCTGCAGATGGTCTTGAGCTCGAAGTCGAGCCTCTCGGACTGTTCGTCCGTGAGAGTCTCGCCGTAGCGCTCGTGCGCGCCCTTGTAGCACAGATGGCAAAGGTAAGCCACGGACGCGCAGAAATCCGCCCCGCGCTCACGGCCTTTCTTGTCACAACGTCCGGCGTCAATGACGTCCTTGTACTTCTCAAGATAGGTATCTAGGTCGGCGAGGAAAGCGGGGTCGATACGGAACTTGGGGAGGACGTGGTCGCGGTCGATGGAATACACCTCGACCTTGTCCGCCACCTCCAGGGTGTTGGCCAGCACTTCGGGATGGTCCGGGAAGAGCGCTGCCATCTCCTCCTCGCTCTTGAGGTACTCCTGCTGGGTGTACCGCATACGGTTGGGATCATCTACCAAGGCGTTGGTGGTCAGACAGATGAGCCTGTCGTGGGCAGGGCCGTCCTCCTTGCGTACGAAATGCGCGTCGTTGGTGGCCACGACCTTGATCCCATACTTGTCGGCGAGCTTGTAGATGCCTTCGTTGGCCACGAGCTGGTGCTCATAGACCTCGAGGGAAAGCCCCGGGACCTCAGTCTTGTGGAGCTGAACCTCCAGGTAATAGTCGTCACCGAAAACGGACTTGTGCCACTCCACAGCCTTGCAGGCGCCGTCCCAGTCGCCCGAAACAAGTGCACGCGGAATCTCGCCGGCCAGGCAGGCCGAGCAGCAGATGAGCCCTTCGTGATACTTCTCGATGATCTCGTGGGTGACACGGGGCTTGCCGTAATACGAGCCCTCGATGTGTCCGATCGAGACGATCTTCATGAGGTTGCGGTATCCCGTGGGATTCTTGGCCAGAAGGATGAGGTGATAGTATGCCCTGTGGGCGGCGTCCTTGAGCTTGTGGTCGTAGTGACGGGTGACATACACCTCGCAGCCGACAATAGGCTTGACCTTGTAGTTCCCGTCGGCATCCTTGTGCTTTCCGGCCATCTTGAAGAACTCCTTCACGCCGTACATGTTGCCGTGGTCGGTGATGGCGATCGCGGGCATGCCGAGCTCGGCGGCGCGCTTGAACAGCTTGCCCATATCGGAGAAACCGTCGAGGATGGAATACTGCGTGTGGACGTGAAGATGGACGAAAGGCATAGGTGCGGGTTTGAGAAACAAAGATAAAAAAACAGCCGGCCTTTTGAAAGGGCCGGCTGCATTTTGTTGATATCTTTTCAGAAGATTACTTCTTGGAAGATTTCTTGACATCCTGGGCCTTCTTGGCCTCGCGGCGGGTGGCGTCGAACATGACCGGAGTACCGATCATGATGGAAGCGTAGGTACCGATGAGGACACCGAGGCAGAGGGCAACGGACAGACCGCGGATGGACTCACCTCCGAAGAATGCGATAGCGAGCATAGGGAGGAGGGTCGACACGGAAGTGTTCACCGTACGGGTCAAGGTGGCGTTCAACGAAGTGTTGACGGTGTCCTTGAAGTCGGCGTTGGGATGCAGGCCGAGATTCTCGCGGATACGGTCGAAGATAACCACGTTATCGTTGATGGCATATCCGATGATGGTAAGGATAGCCGCGATGAACGTCTGGTCGACGTCGAGGTTGAACGGCAGGATACCCGTGAACAGGGAGAAGAAGCCGATGATGATGATGGCGGTATGCGCAAGGGATACCACACCACCAAGGCCCCAGGTCCAGCCCCTGAATCGCCAGGCGATGTAGGCGAAGATGATGAGGAGGGCGAGGATAACGGAGATGACTGCGGAACGCTTGATGTCGCTGGCGATCGAAGCTCCGACCTTGTCGGACGAGATGATACCGTTGGGATTGTCGTTGGTATCGACGAAGTCTTCGAAAGTGAGATCCTCGGAGTACATTCCCTTGAGGGCGTTGAAGATCATCTGCTCGATCTCGGCGTCCACGGTGGAAGTCTCGTCATCTACCTTGTAGGAGGTGGTGATCTTCATCTGGGACTCGCCGCCGAACTGCTTGACCTCAACCGAAGACTCAGGATCGGCTGCATTGAACACGCGCTCGGTAGCCTCGCGGACATCTTCAGCGGTGACAGGCTGGTCGAAGCGTACGACGTAGGTACGACCACCGGTGAAATCGACACCATAGGTGAAGCCCTTGATGAAGATGGAACCGAGGGCGATCAGGATGAGGGCGCCGGAGATGAGGTAGGAGTACTTGCGCTTGCCAAGGAAGTCGATATGGGTATTCTTGAGGAAGTTCCTCGAGAACTTGTTGTCGAAAGTGATGTTCTTGCCCTTCTTCAGCCTGTCGTCGATGATGAGACGGGTGATGAAGATGGAGGTAAGGACGGAGGTGACGATACCGATGATGAGCGTGGTGGCGAAGCCCTTGATAGGACCGGAACCGAAGAAGAACAGCACGAGACCGGTGAGGAGGGTGGTCACCTGACCGTCGATGATGGCGGAGTAGGCGTTGCGGTAACCGTCCTGGACGGCCTTGCCGAGGCCCTTGCCAGCCTTGATCTCTTCCTTAATACGCTCATAGATGATAACGTTGGCGTCCACTGCCATACCCAATGTCAAGACGAGACCGGCGATACCGGGCAGGGTCAGGACGGCTCCGAACGATGCAAGCGTACCGAAGAGGAGAAGGACGTTGGTGAGCAGTGCGAAGTCTGCCACGAGACCGGCTCCCTTGTAGAAGAGTACCATGTACACGAGCACGAGGAGGAAGGCGATGAGGAAGGAGATGAGACCCTTGCGGATCGACTCGGCACCGAGGGAAGGACCGACGACCTGCTCCTGGACGATCGTTGCCGGAGCGGGAAGCTTACCGGACTTGAGGACGTTGGTAAGGTCGGTGGCCTCTTCGATGGAGAAGTTGCCGGTGATGGAGGAGGAACCTCCGCTGATCTCGGTCTGGACGGTAGGATAGGAATATACGGTACCGTCGAGGACGATGGCGACCTGGCGGCCGATGTTCTCCTTGGTCAGGCGGGCCCAGATGTTGGCGCCCTCGGCGTTCATGGTCATGGAGACGCCGGGAGTACCGGCACCGCGACGGCTGTCGTAGTCGACACGGGCGTCAGTGACGACGGAACCGTCGAGAGGAGCCTTGCCGTCACGGGAAGAAGCCTTGATGGCGACGAGCTCATAGACATTGTCGCCGGCGACGTACTCGGACGGTTTGACGGACCACATGCCCCTGAACTCAGGAGGGAAGATCTCGGCGACCTGAGGCATGGCGAGGTAGCGGTTGACCGTGGCGGTATCGACCGCGTTGGCGAAACCGATGCAGGCATTGCCCCTCATCTGCGAAGGGCTGAGGACTGCGAAGAGAGGGTTGGCCTTCTTGAAGGCGTCGAGCTCGGCGGAGCTTTCGCCCTGCTGGGCGAGCTCCTGGGCTACGATGTCCTCGGCCTCGGAAGCGGCTTCGGCCTCTTCGCCTTCGGCGGCCTCGGCGGCAGCCGGCTCATCGTCGGAGAGGAGCTGGGCGAGGAGGTTGTTGGCCTCGACCATATAAGGATAGATCTCGGAATACTCGTAAGTGGTCCAGAACTCGAGGGAAGCGGTTCCCTGGAGCAGCTTGCGGACACGCTCGGGCTCCTTGACACCAGGGAGCTCGACGAGGATACGGCCGGTGTTGCCGATCTTCTGGATGGAAGGCTGGGTGACACCGAAACGGTCGATACGGTTGCGGAGCACGTTGAAGGAATTGGCAACGGCGCTCTCGGCTTCGGTCTTGATGACGTTCAGGACCTCGGCGTCGGTCGACTCGGGCTTGATCTGGTCACGCATCTCGTAGGTACCGAAGATCTGGGCGAGCCTCTGTCCGCCGGAGACTTCATTCCAAGCCTCTCCGAAGAGGGTGATGAAGTCAGAGGTGGAGTTGACGCTGCGCTCCTTCGCGAGAGCGAGGGCCCTGTTGAACTCGGGGGTCTGGTTGTCGCCGGCGAGGGCCTTCACGAGGTCCTCGAGCTGCACCTGCAGCATGACGTTCATACCGCCCTTGAGGTCAAGGCCAAGGTTGATTTCCTTGGACTTCACGTCCTTGAACTTATAACCGAAATAAACTTTCTCGGAGGAGATGGAATCCGTGTACCATCTGCTCTGGTTCTTCCTGATGGAATCGAGATAATAGGCTCTCTCCGCCTCGGGAATCCTGTCGTATGCAGCTGTATTCATGGCTGCGATGGCAGCTTTCTCGGCATACTTCTCCGCCTTCTTCTCCTGGAGACTGGTCACCAGGGTGAATGAAAGCTGCCAGAAGCAAGCCAAGGCGAGAAGAATAGCTACAAGCCTGATAGCTCCTTTACTTTGCATAATTGTTGATATTAATATTTAATCGTTTGCACGTTAAAAATGTGGCGTTTTCCGCCACTTACCCAAAATAGGCCACAAATTTACACTTTTTTTTCTAGAAAGAAACTTTCTTCCAAGGATTTCTTATTTTTGTAGGACGTTTTGACCATTGATGCGGATTATTGATATACGTGCTGTCCGAATATTCGCGCTGACCTGCATTGTCCTGCTGGCCGGGTCCGGCGTCGCCCGCGCCCAGCTCCAGAGGATCGGGAATGTCGAGGCGGAGACGGCGCCCGCAGCGGACACGCTTGCCGGCCGGAGCGCCGAAGAGCGCCTGATGGCCAAGGTCGATTCGCTCCGCAGGGCCATGACCGATGCGCCGGACAGGCGCCGCCGGGAGGTTTCCAGCAGGATCAAGGCCGCGGATTCCCTTTGCCTGCTATATGATTTCCCCGCAGCGGTGGATATCCTCGGCAGCGCGGCTGCCGAAGCCGACTCTTCGATGTCGCGCGCCGTCGAAACGGCCCTCCTTCGCGCGCAGGCGGGTTTAAAGATGATGACGCGCGTGTCGCGCGTACAAGTGAAAGCGCAGAAGCGCATTTCGCTGGACGATTTCTTCCTTATGTTCCCCGAAACGGTTAGGAACGATGAGACGCGGTTCCATATTCCCGGCAAGGACGCGCGTTCGCTCGTCTTTTCCGCCAAGGACCGTTCCGGAGCCGGCGGATACGACTTGTACGTCTCGCGGCGCAATCCCGTGACGGGACAGTGGAGCGAGTCGGTCAATATGGGATTCCCCTACTCCTCTCCCGACAATGATTACCTGTATGCGGACGCCGGCGACGGAAAGCATTCCGTGCTGGTCTCCGACAGGGGGTGTCCTGAGGACAGTGTGAACGTATATGTCCTGGCCTATGACCCGGTGCCGCCCAGGCATGCGGTAGTGGACGCGCGCCAGCTGCGCGCGATCGCCGGGCTCGAGCCTGCCTCC
>JAEEGJ010004460.1_pt1 | contig 47208 bp, 33 predicted proteins | sample 8958761 | NCBI WGS metagenome assembly JAEEGJ01 (sample SAMN16246546, study PRJNA631951) | gut metagenome | biome: gut microbiome; feature: rumen; material: RS-attached | host: Bos | place: Iran: Karaj | collected 2018-10
GATAACGGGATTCAATCAATAGAGAGTCAAAATAATCTCTCGTAATCTTGTCGGAATTTGATGTAAATTGCATATTTTAATGTTTAGGTTTTATACTGACGGCGGCATTCAGCTCATCCATCTTTTCATCAGAAAGCTCGTATTTGCCAATTACATAGATAGCCAAAACAAATAGTGCGGCTGGTATCAGCGTGACGAGCCAGAGTATACCTTGTTCGGCCATCGGCGTCTGTGTAGGCTCACCTGCTTGGAAACCTACCCAGGCAAGAACAAGTCCCGGGATAACGCCACCAAGTGCCATACCTGCCTTCATGAAGATGCATATTAGTGCGTTCACGATGCCAGCCACACGTCGGCCTGAAGCAAACTCGCTATAAGTTACCACCTCTGGCACAAGCGCCCACATATAGCCAGTCGCCACAACCACTCCAGTACTTTTTACGAACTGTACTACGAAGAGCAGCGGATATGACTTGAGACTCTCGACAGACATCATCAGATACATCAGAATCATAGCCATGATGGCGACGCCGAGGAACATGCGGAACATGCCGTTTTTGCCGATTCTGTGCTTGATGGCAGGTACCATTGGCATGAAAATAAATGCAGGAATGGTGCCGAGCCACATGAACACCGTTGTCATCAGAGGTGTGGCGCCCATATTGAAGGTCATGAAATAAGAGTCTGCGGCGTTGCTGATGCTCATGGTCGTGAAGGCGATAACAAAGAATATCGACAATACGCGAAGGGGACGGTTACGAACCAACTCCATCCAGAGGTCGCTCACCTTCACCTGCGCACTCTCGCTCTTGTCCATCACTATGCGCTCCTTACTCTCGAAGAAAGTGACGAGGAGCAACATCAGTCCCACCAATGCGAAGATGCTCATAGTGATAAACCAAGCCTGTCCGGCTTCAGGCGTGTTATAGACAGCCTCCATCTCACCCGTCTGGGGATTAAGCACCTTGGGGGCAAAGAGAACAATCACCAACGGCAAGGTCTTGATTATGAGTCCTGCCAGATTGACCATAAACATACGTACGCTGGTGAGTATGGTTATTTCATTTGTATCGCGAGTGAGCGACGATCCCAAAGCAGAGTAGGGGACATTGACAAACGTAAAACTCATGCTCATACCCACATAGGTGATATATGCGTAGAGTAGCGATCCGCTAAAGCCGTTCCAGAAACAGAGTATCGCAAAAGTCGCCAGCAGCACGGCACCCAATAGCAGCCATGAGCGATATTTGCCCCAACGTGGATGCGACTTATCCACCATTGCCCCAACCATCGGGTCCCATATCACATCGATGATACGAACTACAAGGAACATAACCGCCACAGTAGCCGAATCAAGTCCATAGACATTATTATAATAAAAAAGCAACCAGATACTGACAGTCTGGTATATCAGATTCTGTGCCATGTCTCCAGAACAGAACCCGATACGCTCCCGCCATGAGAGCTTGTAACAGCCATTGATCACGTTATCCATGTGTAGGTGTTGAATTTTTTGTTTCGGCAAATATAGATTTATTTCGGCACAAAGATACAATAAAATGAATGAATTACCAAATTTTATCGACATTATTTATTAACTGAAATTTTGCTTTAACCAGCCTTTTTCACCCATCTATTATAGAAAATGATAGAAATCCTTTGATGTTATCGGAAAAACAGATAAGCTGGAGTGGTTACTCGCCACCTCAGCTTTATTTATCGGGTAAGCAATTAAAAAGGATGGGGGCACGAAACGTGACTCAATCGAGGACTCCCTGTTTAAGGGCCTCCTCAAGGACGCATCAAGATTAGATAACATGAGTTACTTCCTCACGTTCAGTTTTTTTTTCAGAATTTTGCATAAACATGTACATGGAGACTATAAATACCATCAAACGTGTTGATAATGAGATTATTAAGAGTATGTACATGTTGCTCAAACATATACATGACATGTACATGAGTCGACATGCTCGAATTGTGAATATATCATGTACAACTTATGTACATGTTTGGCTAACATATACATGATGTTAAAGCGTTGTCTAACAAATACTTATATACGCCTTTCCCCCTCCATGTACATGTTTGCGCAAAATTCTGAAAAAAATCGCACTTGTAATCTCATCATTACAAATGCGATATCCCCTGTCTCTTTTGGGGACCCTCCCTTCACCTCCGTTTCTCCTTCGCTTCAAATCCGTTCCAAATCCGCTCTTCCTCCGTTCTACCTTCGCTATACATTCGTTCTGCCTTCGTTCCTGAACAAAGGGAAAAGATTGGGGAGAAATGGGACTTACATAGGACTTGCAAAGGAGAACATATGGTTTCTTAATTAAAATAATGTAAGTTGTCAAACTCACTTTAGTTTATAAATGTTGTGTATATAATACTCGATAGCACTTGCTGTATTAGATTTATCGTGCCTCTTATTTGAATCTTTACCACAGTAGTCTTCTCGGGCCATAAGATTACTTACATCTTTTCTGTGATTACTTTCAGGATACCAGTAGCAAAAATCATCTGTTTTAAACCACATGTGTGAAAATTCATGAATAATGGCAAATGCATGATCTTCATCATTATATATATATTCCCCCTCATCATCTTTTTCCCACCATACATCACTGTAACATGTAATTTTATGTTTCTTATGTATATCAGGATTAGTAGAACACATCGCTTCTGGAATTTCTGGCATAGAACCTTTTTGAATGCCAAGTTCTAATTGGTTGAGATTTTTTTTGAGTTGTGTTAAAAGTATTTGAATTTTTTGGTTGAACTGAAGAAAAAGTTCAGGTTTCTTAAATAATGGCGAAGCATCACTATTGTCATATACATATTTTTTAAATATTTTTTCATATTTTCCCATATCATCTTGTGATATACTACCATCTACTATACCATTAATTATTGGTAAAACTTTGTCACATATTTCAATTATTTTATCATGTAATTCTTCATAATTTCTATTATTGATTTTTGGGTAACTAATTCTAGAAATCTTACTTCCTCCTTGCACCACATGTGTCAACTCATGAGCCATCAGCCTCTGGCCTTCAGAGGTGTTGGGCGAGAATTGACCTTGGTTGAAGTAGATGTCATTGCCATGTGTGAAAGCTTTTGCGTGGATGCTGCTGCTGAGACTGGCGGCTTCTCCGTCTGTGTGCAAGCGCACTTGCGAGAAGTCACGGTTGAAGCCACGCTCCATCATATTACGCAAACTATCGGGCATAACCTGTCCTCCACCTTGCAGACTATTCAGACGTCCTTCCATCTGTGAAGAAACGGTCATGCCGCCACCGCTATTTCCGTGTGAAATCTGCCGACAGATTCGGCCACTCATCACGTCATTGGCAACGACATCTGCTTCCTGCTCATCAGAATCGCCTGGTTCTGTTGTTTCCAATTTGGGATGGACGATAGTTCGAGATGGATAAGAAACTTTTGCGTTAATAGAGCCATTTTTACCGACATGCTCCGATGTTTGTCTTTGTATTGAAAACATAGCTGTATTTTTATTTAAAAAAGAAAGAATAATAGATAAATTTACAATTGCAAAAATATCAATTGTTTCTTTAAAATGCAAATTGTTTGGAAACAATTTACGATAATTAAACATTTTTTAATATACAAAAATGACGTTTTCCCCACCCATAAATAACTTACCCTTATATTAAGGGTATCTAACTTTATTCGTTTTTACTTATATGAAAGATAATTGCATAGCTCGACTTGCTTTTTTATTTCATTAGGTATGATGCTATTAACGTTGTAGCTCTAATGACTATAAACTTGTAACCTGTGACTTTACTGTAAGGGGGGGGTAATGATATAACCAACGGAAGAAGATATTAATGAATGGAAAGTCTTTTATACACCTTCAATGAAAATCTTGTGCAATTTGCGTTGCATAATAAGGCTCTTTGAGGAAAATTTTGTTTGATATGTCTTTTATGTAATAATAATACAATGAGACCGAAAGACTTTGTAATTGCTTAAAAATAAAGAAGTTGACTTGTTGTTGGATATGCATTTTAATTTGTGAGTGAAATAAAAAACAAAATTGTTTTATTTTTTTAACAATTATTTTTGTGCAACAATTGTTTTTTTTTGTACATTTGCATGCAAAAAGTAACCTATTTCACTAAAACCTAAATTAACTATATGAATCTAATATGTCAACATGAGTGCAATGAGAAAGCACAAAAAAGGAATTCTGTAAATGCATCTCAAGCCACGATGGAACAACCATCGCGAACTATTGTGCATGCAAAACTGGAGATGACCAATCCCGATTCGCAGGAGGAAGTAGAAGCTGATGCTGCTGCCAATGACATTGTGCAGGGCGGAAAGATTGCACGCTCTATTCTTGCTGGTAGTTCTGATGGCGGTATGGCAGTTTCTTCACAGATGGAAAGTCGATTGAATAGTATGCAAGGTGGAGGACAGATCATGCCTGACGGTTTGCGCAATATGATGGAGCGTGGCTTCAATCGTGACTTCTCACAAGTGCGCCTACATACTGACAGCGAAGCTGCCAGTCTAAGCAGCAGTATTCATGCCAAAGCCTTCACACATGGTAATGACGTCTACTTCAACCAAGGTCAATTCTCACCCAACACCTCTGAAGGCCAGAGGCTGATGGCTCATGAGTTGACACATGTGGTGCAAGGAGGATGGAAAGTGGGGAGAGATTCTATTATTGAAGGAAATGACAAAGAAGATTTGGGCATTGCACTTGTTTTTTATGGAAGTCCCAAAGGAGAGGGTATTCGTCATTCCGAAAAACATGGACCAAACGAATATAAGTATCATGCCCTTGGAGATCCTCGCGATAAGCAAAATTCACCTGGTGCTGTATATGCGATAGAAAATCATAAGAGCCCCAAAATACATGGTGAATATTTTCATTTGCCTGAAACAAGAAAAGTCAAAGCATATAAGACGACAAATAAAGAAACATTCTTTAACTGTATAAATGAACAACAAGACAACTCGATTTCTTACATGGGTATTTATAGTCATGGACAAAGCGATCAGATTATATTGGGAGGTATAGTTAACGGTATAGATGTAGACATACATAAAGATGATTTATCTAATCATAAAGATATATTGAGTAGTAAGTTCAAGGAAAATGCGATAATTGATTTATGGGGTTGTAATCTTGGAACGGGTGAAAATCCAATCGCTCAAGTTTTGGCCAATGTTATTGGGAAAAATTGTACTGTATATGCTTTCACTTCTGCTACACATTATATAGAAAAAGATAAGGAATTACAAACAGGGAAAAATGGTTCAATGGTGTATAATGGCGTTTTTTTGCCAGAAGATGGAGGGGAAAGAAAAGCATTTAAACCAAATTAAAAAAAATAATGAAAGATTATATGAGTTGTAGTAATTATGAAGAAATTGTTGGTGAAATTGATAAATATTAAAAAAATTAGATGATCATGATGCTTTTAATAAGAAATACCAAAAATTCTTATTAGAACAAGATGCTTGCATCGAACTCATGTAACTGGTTTCAATATGTCTTTATTTTAACCAAATATGCATACCATTCTTACATCTATACAAAATTATCTTAAAACCTCCTTTCGTGAAAAGGAGTCGGTGGAGCAAAACTTTGATAATGTCAACATCACTCTTGCCCCTATCAAGAAAGATGGGCAGGAGGAAGGGGATGACATTACGATTTCGTTGCTTCGCATAGAGGAGGAGACATCTCGAAAACCTCAAAAAGTTTATCATTATAATAAAGAAGATGACAAGCTGATAAAAAAAACAAACCCAGACATTTGTTTAAATCTGTATATTCTCATCGTCTCTCATGCTCAGAATTATGAGACTGCTCTGCTGGAAATTTCAAAAGTAATCTACTGGATGAACAGTTTCCAGAGCCCAGATTGTCTTGTAGAACTGCATACCCTTTCTTTCGAACAAAACAACAGTCTCTGGCAGACACTTGGCACGGAAATCAGACCTGCCGTTGTATATAAAGTGAGAATGTTGACCATTGGCAGCGAGATTCTTGAGGAGTCTAGTTCTGTGGTTCGTGCTGACGAGGATGGAAAACCAGTTCAATTTAGTGACAATTCGGGTGTACGGTCAGAGGAAGAGATTTCTAATCAGTCAAAATAGTAAGTACTAAACAATATTTTTTATTAAACCTAATAATTAATTTTTTATGTCAAATTACAAAACACCGGGAGTATATGTGGAAGAAGTTTCCCAATTCCCTCCATCAGTTGTTGGTGTTGCAACTGCAATACCTGTATTTATAGGATTCACGGAAAAAGTTCCAGAGGGTCAGGCAAAGAAACCAGTCAAAGTATCCAGTCTTGTCGATTTTGTTGACAAGTTTGGTGAAGGGGCCATTCTGTCTATTGAAGACGGCGAACTGAAAGGTGCTGAATTCTGCTTGTATGACAGTATCCGTTTGTTCTATGACAATGGTGGAGGCACATGTTATGTATGTTCTGTCGGTCAGTATAACACAAATATTGCAAGTGTAACGGCTGATAACTATAAGGGAAAGAATAATGAAGTTTTCACTTCCCTGGAGAAAGTGGATGAAATAACATTGGTACTTTTCCCTGATGCTGCATTGATACTAAGTGCAGAACAGCTTGGAACACTTCAGCAGGCTGCATTGAAACATTGTGGTGAAATGAAAGACCGTTTCGCGATTCTGGACGTTAAAGAACTTGGAGATTTGGATGAAACAATAGAGACATTCAGAGAGAATGTAGGTTCTCAATACCTGAATTATGGTGCGGCATATTATCCGTATGTGAAGTCCACTTACACGAAGGATATTGCATTCGACGAGATTTTGCAAAAGGAATTAGTCGATGAAGAGGGAATCAAAGCAGAATACACTCAACAGTTATCTCCAAAAGATAAGGTGTTGTTGGCGGAAATCCTGACTAAATATGAGGCAGCAACAGGATCTGATAAAAAACTTATAGCTAAAGCTATCGCTGTATTGATTCCTGGTTATTCAAGCATCGCAGCCAAATATCAAGCACAGGCATCTTTCGTTCCTGCCAGTGGAGCTGTTGCGGGTATCTATTGTGCCACAGACAGCAACAAGGGTGTATGGCAGGCACCTGCCAACGTGGGCATTGCCTCCGTGTCAGATGTGAAGGATCGCTTGTCGGATGCTAATCAGGAGAACTTGAACGTGGATGGAACAGCTGGTAAGTCTGTTAATGCCATTCGCTTTTTCAACGGAAAGGGCATCGTTTTGTGGGGTGCACGTACGTTGGACGGTAACAGTAATGAATGGCGCTACGTGCCTGTTCGTCGTCTGTTCAATTATATCGAAGAGAGCGTACAGAAATCTACAAACTGGGCTGTATTCCAGCCTAATGATGCAAACACTTGGGTGAAGGTACAGTGCCAGATTGAAAACTTCCTGTCAAACCTTTGGAGAGACGGTGCATTGGCCGGTTCTACACCAGACAAGGCTTTCTATGTCAAGGTAGGACAGGATGTCACAATGACTCCTCAGGACATATTGGAAGGAAAACTCATTGTGGAAATAGGTATTGCTGCCGTTCGTCCAGCTGAGTTCATCGTATTGAAATTTTCTCACAAATTACAAGAAGTATAATTAATAAACAGAATATAACATGGCAACAAATAATTATCCATTGACAGGCTTCCATTTCACGGTGAAATGGAGTGATGACGACGAAAATGTAAGTTTCTCAGAAGTAACGGGCTTGAATGTATCAACAACACCTATCGAGTATAGAGAAGGTGCGAACAAGGAATATACGACTTTCAAGATGCCGGGACTGAAGAAATACACTAATGTCGTGCTGAAGCGTGGTTCCTTTGCATCAGATAATGGCTTTTATGAGTGGTTTAATTCTATCGCAAACAATACAGTTGAGCGTAGGGATGTTATAATCAGTTTGCTTAACGAAGAACACGAGCCTGTAGTGACTTGGAGTTTGAAGAACGCCTTCCCAATAAAATATGATGGCGGTTCTTTAAACGCATCGGATGGTAAAGTGGTTATTGAATCTGTTGAATTGGCTTATGAGAGTTTCACTGTGACAAGAAAATAATACTGTCATACATGGGGTTGTACTGCCATTGGTGCAGTACAATCCACTCTCATAAACAAATCGAATCATTATGAATAGTTCGGACAAACTCGTATCTGGCTTCCATTTTTCCGTTAACTTCCTCAATCTCAGCATAGGAGGACTCGGCACTGTCGTCGGCGCATTAAGCGGTGATGTAACGATTGACATGTCGTTCTCCGAGGTATCTGGCATTGAGTCTTCTATACAAACGGAAGAGGTGGCGGAAGGAGGAAATAATACGTTTAAATATAAATTACCCAAACCTGCTTCACATAAGAATCTGGTGCTGAAACGTGCTCTCTCTACCGCACCATCTATGCTAGTCAAATGGGCAACAGAGGGAATACAGAACTTTAATTTTTCACCATGCGTTGTGGTCGTCTCATTATTGGATGAAAGTCACATGCCAATAAAAGTGTGGTCTTTTCACAATGCATATCCTATTAAGTTGGATGTTTCTGGAATTAATGCCAAAAATTCGGAATTAGTCATAGAGACATTGGAACTTGCATATAACTATTCAAATAGAATATTATAATCATGACAGTAAAGATTAAAGAACTGAATATCAAAGCGAATATCGTGAGTGGTTCGATAAAAGAGTCAGACTTAAAGCCCGAATCACCTCGAAGGGATCAATATGTGAATTCGTTGGTCAGGGACTTTTATGAAAACAATAATAATCGGAGGGAAAGATGAGCATATTGGATATCAAAAGCGGTAAAAGAGAATACATGACCTTGCAGGCCTATGAAGATTATTTTTTCAATAATGTAATAGGGGATGAGTATCAGGTTATGATTAATCCTGATACTTTCGAGAGAAGATTCACTGCATCGTATGAGAAACCTAAATCTATATTAGGAAAATATAGTATATCCTCAGGTCTATTCTCCGGGATGGGGACAACCACTTATAATTTTTCGCTTATCTTGGATGGGACTGGTATTGTCAATCCGGCTAAAAAGGACGTTAAAAAAGAGTTGGATGATTTAATGAATGTTCTCTTCACGAAATGGGGAGATGGAGGGCGTTGTCCCAACTATGTAATTATAACTTATTGTCATGAAACATTCAGATGTGTCGTTACTTCTGTTGTTGTAAAATATACTCTATTTAACCCCGATGGTACGCCGCTTCGTGCTACCGTGACATGTTCATTTTCTTCTGCAGATCGATTTACCAACCAATCAGATATGAAGAAAAAGATATCAGAAAATGAGAAAAGTTGGTTTGAAGATTTCTCAGAAGTTATTTCCTCAAGTGTGAAAAACGAATGTGATTCATTGTATAACTTGTTAGCTATTAAGTAAGCATGAATAAGATTTGTGTGCAAAATGGCATAAAAGAATTCGAGTCTCCCTACATTTGCATAAAGGTGAATGGAAAAGATTTCGATTATCCGGAAAGTATTTTTTCGGTGGCTGTCAGACGTGAATATAATAGGATTTCTACTCTAGAAATGCATCTGAAAAATAAACAGGGGATATTTGAAGAAATTAACATGTCAAAAAAAGACATCTTTTCTACTAATTCTGCTATCGAAATGTGGATGGGAGAATCGATTGGAAAGGAAACATATTGTGCTTTTAAAGGCACAATTATCAAATTGGGCACATATGAAAATGACGAAATACTCCGCATTGAAGCCAAACATGTTGCAGAGAAGATGACAAAAAATCGTAAACTTCGCAGTTTTGGGGATAAATCAGATACGGAAATCATAAACGATATATGTTCGGAATATGGTTTCAATCCACCCCTTGATGATGTTTCAAGTGTCCCAAATGATAATAACACACAAGCAAACGTCACCGATTGGGATTTCATTAATATACGTGCAGAAGCCCTTGGGTTAATGGTATTTACAACGCCAGAGGGAATTTCCATAGAAAAACCTGATTTCCAGAAGAAAGCCCTCACTATAACAAAAGATGATATTAAAGAAATAGAAATCAATAATGATTCCAGATACAGTCCTAAAAATTATATTGTGCAGGCATGGAATTATACGGAACAGGAGACTGAAGGCGAAAGTTCTGAATCTTCCGATTCCGAAGATAATATGAAGGTTCTTTCCATGAGTGGTCTGGAAGATTCCCGTATGACGGAAATTTATCAGAATGCTCTTTCTATGCGTAATGATCTGGCCTATCTCAGAGGTAAATTGACAATATTTGGGCGGGCTCCTATATTGCCGAATGATGTTCTTGACATTGAGGATGTGTGGGAAACGTTTGGTATGAATGTCATCGTGTCGAAGGTTCTTCAAGTTGTTTCTGCGGAGGGATGGGAAACCAAAATAGAATTCGGATATGACGATACCGCCTACCTAAATAGATTTGATGATGTGGTTGCGAATCCTTCTATGGGTACAATCCCATGCACTAACGGATTGCAAATTGCAAAAGTTGAAGGTATCGATAAAGACCCTCTGGAGCAAGGAAGAATTAACATCCGACTTGCGAATTCTATGGAAACGAAATTGTGGGCTCGACTTGCCACATTGGATGCTGGTAATGGACGTGGAACCTTTTTTATGCCAGAAATAGGAGACGAGGTGATTGTCGGTTTTGTTGATGACAATCCTGGACAAGCAATTATCTTGGGGATGTTGCATAGTGGTATGGCAAAAGCACCTTTTGAACAAACAGAAGAGAATCCTATCAAAGGCTATGTGAGTCGGGAAAAGATAATCGTTCAATTCAATGATGAAAAAAAATCATTATCAATAGAAACTCCTGGCGGCAACAAGATCTTGATTAGTGATGAAGACAAAGGAATCTCTATGGAAGATCAGAATGGTAATATTCTCGTGTTGAATGACCAGGGAATTACGATGGAGAGTCAAAAGAAAATCACTATAAAGGCAGCGCAAGATGTCGTCATAGAAGGTAACAATGTCAATATTAAAGCCAAAGCTCAACTGAAGGCAGAGGGTACCCAAGGTGCAGAGTTTTCTGCAAAAGGCAATACTATTGTCAAAGGAGCCTTGGTTCAGATAAATTAATAAAAAATAAATTTTATGGCAGCAGCAGTAAGAATAGGAGATCTAACCAATGATGGAGGTGTAGTTGTAGGACCTGGAGTTCCGACTGTTCAGATTGGAGGAATTCCGGCAGCGGTTATAGGCGATATGCATGCTAGTCTAATTCCTGCACCTATCCATGCTTTTGTGATTGGAAGTTCAAACGTGTTAATAGGTGGCAAACCTGCTCTTCGTATCACAGATGCATGTGGGTGTGGTGCTGTGCCTGTAGTAGGATGTCCAACTGTAATTATAGGAGGTTAAAATATGAATGATTTTATCGGTACGGGATGGAGTTTCCCTCCACATTTCAACAAATATACAGGGAACGTAGATATGGTTTCTGGGCAAGATGAAATAGAAGGAAGTTTAAGAATCCTTTTTTCTACCAATTTGAAAGAAAGACTGTTTCATCCGGATTTTGGTTGTGACTTGCGAAGATTTAACTTCTCAAACAACAATAATGCTACGATACTTCGTATTCAAAGCCTCGTTTCATCAAATATAAAGGAATATGAGCCTCGAATAATCTTGAATAGTGTAAATGTGAATGTTGACGAACTCCTAGATGGAAAATTCGTTATCCATATTGAATATACAATCAAAAATACCAACTCAAAATATAGCATGGTATATCCATATTATATGTAATAACAGAGACGATTATGAGTAATAGTAAGAACATTGGCAGCTGCAAAGGAACGAGACAGAGTGACCGTCTCCCGAGTGCTCTATCTGATAATTATTGTAAGATAGATGAACGCTCTTTCAATGATTTAATTCATCACATAGCGGAATACGCCAAGAAAGTTAACTTCTATGGCGACAATGACGAATTGGATGGAAACTGGGAACCCTTTTTTAAGGAGATATATAATTATGAAACGCAGTCAATCGAATTGAATTCACTCCAGAAACAGATGAATGATGGTTCGGTTCCTCCTCATTTGGCATTGTTGTTGTCTTTCCTTAAACTGTATCAGATACAACAAAACAACCTCAATAAATTAGCAGAACGTCATCTTGATTTCTATTATAAAAACGTCTTAGGATTCAGTCCAAGAGAGGGTAGGGTAGGAAATGCTGTCGTATTCGTAAGCCCAATGAAAAATACTCCTTCTGTCATTCTGCCTAAAGGGACACTTTTCGATGCGGGGAAGGATTCCGATGGAAAAAACATTACGTTTGAATCCATAGAGGAAGTGACAATTAATAATGCAGAGGTCAATGGTTGCTACTATTATTATCTTGCCAATAACGGTAATTATGAATTTACCGATATTAATTGTCAAGATGAAAAGCAACATCTTCATGACGTACGTACTCCTAATGATGCGGTAGATTTTGATGAAAGTAAATTTGGATTGGCAATGGCTATTCCTACTTTTTTTCAGGCTAAAAACGTTAAAAACATAGACTTGGGTACTTTTGGAGAAAAAATTAATCTTGATTTTTTTGACGTGGAATATACTGGCGAAGGTGGATGGGTGAAGGTTGATGCCGTAAGGTATATCTATCAGAAAACAATCGCACAGGAGTATATTAGTAATGAGAAGAGGAAAGAAATGTCAACTTTTCTCTGGGAAAAGATTGTGCCGCAAGTTGACTATGAGGTATATTATAAGGAAATATCTTATAAGGAAATAATAGGAATTGCAGAAAAAAAAGGTTTGTTGTCTAAAGCAAAGAAAATGTTTGTGGATGCCCAAAAAGATCATGGACAAAAAAAACATTATTATTTGCATATAGATGGCGTCAGGGAACCTGTAGCTCCATATAACTCTAGAATACATGGAGAGGGATACGACTCTGTAAACCCTATCATACGATTCGTTCCTAAAGATAAAAACATAATCAAAGACAAAAAGGATCATTCTTGGGATTTGTTAGACATCACACGTGAATCTTTTGAAGGTATATACCTACAAGAAGTGGGTTCGACCGATAACATAACCATAGAAAACAAATATGGTATGGTGAATAATGTTACAGGTTGTCATCCTTTTGGATATAATGGCATTGAGATTACCGCAGAGGGTAAATCATCTGTGAGGTATAAGCGACTAACTGTGAATTATAGTCGTCCAAATACAACGGATTATTTTTTAGTAAAAATCAATACTCCAAGTAGGGAAATTGACTATAAGTCCAATAAGAATAAAACTTACAGTATTAATGTTGAGTTTTGTGAAGAATTTAAGGTCAAAAAAACTGAAATAACAAATAATTCAGAATTTCCCGTTTTTAAATACACCCCAGATTATTCGAAAGGCGAAATATCCGCTTCTTCTACACCTGTTGAGCTGAAAGAGTCCATTACATACGACTCTAATATCCATATTCCTACGGGGAGAATGGAATTGTTTGCCATTACCCCATGGGGAATCTTAAAAAATGACGGAGAAAATAACAACCTATTTGCTAACGATAGCCATCCTTCGTTGTGTTACCATAAGAACAATGACAATAATAAATTTAAATCTGGCCTTTTTATTGCCATATCTAATATATTCCGCCCAACATGTCTAAGTCTGTATTTTGAATTAGGCAAATTCAATGTCGAGAAACTTCCAGTCTCCTGGGAGTATTTAGACAAAGATAATAAATGGCACGAATTTGACAGAATGAACCTATATAAAGATGGGACGTGTAATTTTACACGAAATGGTGTTGTGCAGATTTACTTGGATGATAATGTCTTTTACAAAAAACGGTATCTTCCTACGGATGTTATATGGCTGTTTGCCAAAATTGATAGCAAAAGTGATAGTAAAATCGAGTTCTTAAAATATGTAAAAAGCATAAGGACACAGGCTGTTGAAGTTATGTTTAGTGAGAACTCTGCTGGCACAATCAAAGATGATGTCTATTTGCCAAAAGGTACTATTACCAAACTCGTCAAAAACATAAAAGGAATAAAAAAAGTCGAACAACCTTTTGACGGCTTTGTCGGAGTTTCAACAGAAACGAAGGACGAATTCTATTGTCGTGTAAGTGAAAAACTACATCACAAGGGTAAGGCGTGGAGTTGTTGGGATTATGAAAGAATACTGTTGGAAAAATACCCTCAACTTGCTGCCGTAAAGTGTACCCCATGTTCTTCTAATCCAGGAACCGTAAAAATCGTTGTTTTCCCAAATGTGTCTTTGGTTCCGCAAGACAACATTTTCAGGCCACAAATTGATGCTTTTACACAAGATGAAATAGAACGTTTTCTTCCGACAATTTCTTCTCCTTTTGTGAAATTTACAATTGTATCTCCTGATTATGAGATGAAGGAAATCAGAAGTACAATTGTTCTGAAACAAGAGTATCATGATGATGAATATTACAGAGGAGTAATCAGAGAAGAACTGATTAACTATCTGACTCCGTGGCTCAACGATCCAATGAATGTCTCTTTTGATTCCATTATTCCTGAAGAACACGATATCTTGTTTTTTCTGGAAAAACTGGAATATGTTGACTATATAAAGACATTGGACATATATAATAAATCTGCATCTTCAGATTCAGATACCGGACATACGATTAAAATCACAATTGAAAAAGAATAATATGGCACTTATATCGCAGAATAATAATATCCCTATGGATGATATCAATCCTATGGATTATGATGCTCTAAGGGCATTCGGTATTGATTATATACAGAAAATTAGTGGCAAACTATGGACGGATTTCAATATCCACGATCCTGGAGTTACTATTTTAGAGGCTGTATGTTTCGCTTTGTCAGACCTGGCCTACCGTACGAATTTTACAATCGAGGATCTGCTGACCCCCAAGAATGGTATTAACCCTTCAATAGACAAACCGTCATTTCATGCAGAAGAAATACTTCCATGCAATCCAACAACATGCGATGAGTACCGAAAACTCATTTTGGAACACATTCCCGGTGTCAGAAATGTTAGGATTGAAGCAATTAATCCACTGGAAACTTCCGACTCAGACGTAATAAAGGGATATTATAACGTTTATGTGGAGTTGGAAGAAGAAGAGTACAACCATTTTTTTGACAAAATACATAATGCTTTTGATTCTGATGTCCATTCGATATACAAAGAGTATTTTGATGATAATTACAAAAAATTCTTTCAGAATATTCTACGGCATACCCTCGAAGACAATCATGATTCCGACGGTGAATTGCCTAAACATCATCATAGACCGAGTCGGACATATAAAGTATGCTATCAAAATGCGATAAAAAAATTACTCACACAACACAGAAACTTGTGTGAAGACTTTGCTAATATAGTCATATTGGACACTGTCTATCTGGGATTTAAGTTGGGCTTAGATATCAAAGACAACGCAGATCCCAATGATATCATTGATAAATTGTATACAGAAATAGATAAATATGTGTCTCCTGTGCTTCAATATCATACCGTCCAAGATCTTCTTGATAAGGGAATGGCACCTGAGGATATCTTTCAAGTCTATCATCAGGCAGATATTCCTACCTATGGACTTATTGATATTCAAGAACTCCGTTCTATGCCCAAAAAGTCTGTCATATATTATTCTGATATCTATAACATTATATTATCCATTGATGGTGTTGAAGGAATAAAAGAATTTGGATTCATTCCAACAGATGGTATTGAGTTCCTAAAAAATGGGAAAACTATCTATGGAATTAAATTATGCGATGAAAAAAATAGCGTTTTAAAACTTACTCCATTCCAGCTGAGTACAAAAAGAGAACGCATGAAACATTGGGTACATAAATCTGATGTACAGAGTGAAATCACTTTGTACACAGCAAACACTCTTCCCATTTCTGCAGTTTTAATTCCAACGGCCTCAAAAAACACCAGACGTTTCTTGGATGAGCCATTAGACTATTCTCTTCCTAAAATAACAAGTTTCAACCGAAATATAGAACAGTTTTATCCTGTACAGAAATTACTTCCTCAAGCATATGCGTATATACCAGATTCGTCACATGAAAAATCTGTGCTTGATCATGCGAAAAAGCATCAACTAAAGGGCTACTTGGATTTTTTCAACCAGTTATTGGCTGAATATATCTCAAAATTAAGTTCAATTAACTCGTATTTTTCCATAGAAAAGGATACATTCCCAAAACCTTACTATTGGGATGGTGAGAAAGATGTATCTTCTGTTACTACAGAATATGACAATGTAGAAAATACGGAGATTATTTCTGCCGATGATGAAAGATCGCTAAATCTGCAAAATAAATTGCTTGACCATCTTATGGCAAGATTCAATGATACTTTTGCCGACTATGCAACTCTTTTATATACTTCCATGCATGACAAACTTCCCTTCTTTGAAAAATACTATGGAGTGAAGAATTCTATTGGCAAGAAAAAAATAATGTTGGCTGAATATCCATCCCTTAGTGGACTTCGAAGTCAAGGAGTTTGTTATAATTCTGGAAAATTTGAAATAAGTGGAGTGGAAAGAAGAATCCTGGCCAGATTGGGAATCTGTTATCCGAATTATCGACTGTCTCCAAAATTAATAAAGACAAACAAAAAGACAGGAAAGAGAACATTCCAAAATAATCACTTGGAGGATTACGAAAGAACATTTGGAATTCACATATTGGAACACATACTATTTGCTCCTGTAAAAGATGTCAATTCTAAAACAAAAACAGGAAAGAAACCAACAGAAGACAAGTACTCTTTTACTGTCACTGTTGTTCTCCCTGGTTGGTTGGATGTATGTTTGTCCGAAAACTTCAGGAATTATGTTGAGACTATCATACGTGAAGAAATCCCGGCTCATATTAAATGTAATATTTATTGGGTGAATCCACTTGTTATGTGGGATGTCGAAAATGCGTATGTGGAATTTCTTAATGTTATGTCAAAGCAAACATATCCTCACAATCACAGCGGCTGGATAGAACAATATGAAACTGTTATCGGGAAAATGGTGAAGTGCGTCAAAGAAATTAGCGATAAGAAATCGGAATTTTCTCTTCCTAATGACGGGGAAATATCAGAATCTAATGATTCATGGGAACTTGTATCCGATGATAATGACGACGAAAACTTCGATCGTACTGATAGTTTAGTTTTATAGTAAAAGAATATGGCGTATCAATGACATTGTCGATTGATACGCCTTTTTCTATCCCATAATCTTTCCTTCTTTCATAAACTCTCTGCGAATACCTTCCAAAATGTCTTCGTTACGAATGATTTCTTCACCACGGCTCATAGACAATATGGAACAATACTGAACCACATTTAAAATGGAACCTCCGGTCAGTTCATATTTTGCAGATATCATCTTGATATCAACTGATGGGGCAAATTGTGTTTTAGGGGAAAATGTCTCTCTCCATAATCGTTCTCTTTGCTCTGCGTTTGGTAAAGAGAATCTTACCATACTCTGAAATCTCCGTGCAAAGGCATCGTCCATGTTTGATTTCAGGTTTGTTGAGAGAATAACCAAGCCGCGATAGTTCTCAATACGTTGTAACAAGTAGGCAACTTCTTGATTTGCATAACGGTCGTGGGCATCCTTCAAACCGGTTCTCTTGCCGAATAGAGCATCAGCTTCGTCGAAAAATAGAATCCAGTCCTTGTCTTCTGCAATTTCAAACACCTTTGAAAGGTTCTTTTCTGTTTCTCCGATGTATTTTGAAACAACCATCGACAAATCAATGCAATAGACTTCTTTTCCTGTGGCTTTTCCTAAAAGACTTGCTGTAAATGTTTTTCCACACCCCGATGGGCCATAGAACAAGGCTCGGTAACCTGGTTTCAACTTTTCATTTAACATCCATTTTTCCCTAATCTCGTTACCATATTTCACCCATATCTTGATTTCCTCAATCTGTTGCATTGTCGTTTTGTCGAGCACCAATTCGTCCCAAGTACGGGATGTTGAGATGTGGGTAGCCGGAAAGGTGCTGAAGTCGTCTGGTATAAAATTACGGTTAAAAATGAGTCGATCAAGATATTCCTGTGAGGCGCTTATTATCCAATTAGAGAATGAAGGACCGCAGCTTTCGTCTTTATGAAAAAACAGAGAAGAGGCAAAGAATGGGTGACGAGTGAAATAGGCCGCCAATTCTATTCTTGAGTTGATGTCATCTCCTGCCAGAATGAATAGAGCTGTGGCCAATGTGGGTTGTATGCTGCCGTCTTTGCTATTTTCTATGCACCCGAATTCTGAAAAACGCAATCCCGTATCGCTGTTTTTTACTTGAAAACAGTCGAATAGTTGAGGTTTCAAATAAGGGATCCACGCCAACATCAGCAGTACACGATCCTCGAAATTCATATTGTGTACTTTCAGAAAATATGCGTATTGATTGTCTGGGTCGTTGATAGGGGTGGGGGATATTTGATGAATGTCGCTTACTTGGCATTCTTGGTTAAAATATATTTTCATCCTTGCAATGATAACATCAGCTAGCCATTGCAGTTCTTTTTCAATAAATGTTTCTTCCATAATTTTCTTAATTTGCACTTTGCCATTCTATTAATATATTTCTGTCCATCCATGGAAACATGAGCATGGACATCTCCCAAGGTAGGTCGTCCATCAGGATGTCTAATGTGGAACCTTCCACTCTTATTAGCCAATACGGTTCCTCGAAGGTGATGATTCCCTGTCTGTGTATGAAACTTGTTTGGATGCCTTCTATGGAAGTTTTTGATATGGATTTCCAATATTGTTTGATGGCAGCAAACATGTCTTGTGCTTCCTTCTTCTCTATCTCGCTACAGTTATATTTGCTAGGAATGGGGAATGTAGGAGATAATCCGCAAATAATTTTTTCCACATTTAACAGATGGCTATGATGCCGCTCTCTTTTGCCTGTTAAGTATCTCAACAGGTGAACTGCATGTATTTGTTTCTCGAGGGATATAAACTGATTGTTTTTATCAAGTAGTTTGACCTGCCTGAAATAATTAGCGAGAAAGGGGTGAAGGAGGACTATTCCTGCAACATCAGTTGAATATCTTTTATGGGCTTCCGTATCATAATCGTTATATACAGAATTTGGACGCATGTCAGAAGATAGACCGTGTAGCAGCATCTTAATTTGTTCATCTGTCTTGATTTCTCCTGTTGAGAATTCCTGGGTGTTTCCCTCGATTTCTCGATTGTGTTCAAGAGTTTTCTCATAATGTCGGTGTATTACTCTTCCTTCATTATTGTTTGCTACAGCTTTTTCTTTTTCCGAATAAATGCGTTCTATGAGAGCGTTTTTTGTGTCTCTAGCGACTGGGGATGTTTTTGTCTCGGCCGCCGAAGTTTCTGTATTTGCAACGGACACGTCTTTATTGACAGCGTGAATGTTTGTCTCGGCAGCTGAAGCGCCTGTATCGGAAACGGACATGTCTCTATTAACTGCGTGAATGTTTGTCTCGGCAGCTGTCTCGGCAGCTGAAGCGTCTGTATCAGCAACGGAAATGTCTCTATTGACAGCGTGAATGTTTGTCTCGGCAGCTGAAGCGCCTGTATCAGCAACGGACATGTCTCTATTAACTGCGTTAATGTTTGTCTCGGCAGCTGAAGCGTCTGTATCAGCAACGGAAATGTCTCTATTGACAGTGTGAATGTTAATATCGGCAGCTGAAGCGTCTGTATCAGCAACGGAAATGTCTCTATTAACTGCGTTAATGTTTGTCTCGGCAGTTGAAGCATCTGTATCCATAGCGAGAGAGTCTCTATAGACTGTGTGAATGTTTGTATCAGCTGTGGAAATATCAGTATTGGCAGCAGAATTGTCGTCGGAATGTCTGGCGCTAGAATTTGCATTCGTATATGCTATATTCAACAAATCTTTCAGTAGATTCTCTTCTGAGAGTTCCTGCGTATAATTAAATGTTTTCTGTATGATGCCTTTCAGTACGTTTGTGGCATTTTTAAGAATAATAGAATTACTGTGCTCCTTTATACTTAGCACAGTAATTAACAATAGTTCTATTTGGGGTTTGGTTAATTCTTTGATTTTCTGTGATATTTCATGCTCTGTAGTTAAGCCTACTTTGTCCAGGACTCCTGTAAGTTGACGGGGAATGAGCTCGTCGTCAGTTATCCATTTGGTAAGAATTTGTATGAGTACAGACCTGTTGCTATATGCCAGAAGTCTGTATAAGGACGCAACCTCAGACTGACACCGTTTGTACAGTGCCTGTAAATCTGATTGAGCAGAAAGGAGTTTTTGCAAGTTCTCGTTCCACCACGTTTCAGGTTCGAAAAATTCTGGCTCCTCTGTCCAAGGTAATTGCTCTTGGCAAAGAAAATCGATTATGTGTTGGTATCTGCTTTTCTTTAAGACGGATATTTCTCGTTCTTGCCTTGTCTGCTCCTTATTATCAGAAATGTGTTTCTCAAGAGCCTCTTTCAGCTTCATCTCCAGTTTTTGTGGGATGTCTCTCAGTTCAATATTCCCCAAATCGATTTCGATTTTTTCTACTTCGATTTGGTGTGAACGATAGGTTTCAATGGTATCCCTAATTGTCGGAAACATATAGTCATAGAAGTGAGTCTCTGCAGTATCTAACGCCTGTTTTTCTGTGCAAACAAATTCGTTGTATTGCAGATTTACCCCCACGCTGTCTATGATGTTTTCTTTGATTGTTTTTAGTAGATTGTGGCGATTTTGCATAATTCTATGTAATTGTTTACATGTCCTTTTTATTATGGATACAAAAGTAATGTTTTTTTGTGATATCGCCAAATTATTTTCGATATTTTTTTATGGAATTTCAGTGCGTGTGTTGAGTGATGTGACGTTAATACGTAAGATGTGAAGTTTGTTTATTTTCAATATCTTTGTATCCGTCAAACTCCTGCGATATTTCTTGATTAATGCAGGCAGCATAACCTATGATTTTTTGATTACTTTGGGTGGTACACTCTTTAGTGCAGGCATATTCTGTAATTCAAAGAGAACAGAGTATCTGTGAATGTTGCGAAACCTGAAACAGAAAAGTTATCCTGTATCTCACAGTATTATACTGTATGGCTACCTTTTTTGCATCAATAGTAAGGAAACAATACTGATATGGTAAATATACTTATAAGTTCTTATTGGGATAAAAGGTTCTTGCAAGGCTGTGAGCGACCATTGGACGAGATTATAAAATCAATCTATTAAGCCACTTTTTTATATGGAAACATGAGGATTTATTAGAAATAAATTAATAAAAAAATTTCTGTGCAGATAGGATGCACACAAGAACACTACCTTTGCAGTGAAAATTAATAGTTTAACTTCATGGTATGTCAGAGAAATGAAAACGAACAGGTATCAACGTCCTTTCATCTGCATATTACAAAATATATTGAATATGAAATATATAATTAGTAAATCCAGTCCTCAATTAGATGAGAAGTATGAAGAGTATATATTATACCTGCCATTCCTTTATGACCATCGTGAGGAGATATATTCCAATGCTGAATATTTTTATGCGTTGATACCATTTATGCCCTGTATTTTGAAGGAGCATCAGGCTTGCATCGGCGCACTCTTAAGAGCGTTTGATAAAGGTGAGCCTTATCGCACAATAAATACCAAAGATAATACAATAGAGTTCATAGCAACTTTTTCTGGTAACCCTTTAAGTGGCACAACGTGGGGGCTGAAGACTGTACTCTATGAAAATGATACCATACAGGTGAAAAGATTCGGCTATTGTGGTTATTTATCACTTGTGCATAAGATAGCCGTAGGTTATAATGAATGCATTTTCCCTTATCATGAATCATCCTTGACACTACATGATGTTATCAGACAACTTGAAGAATGCGAAAGGTAGTAGTCTTTAGTAAAAGGCTAGTTATTATCGTAATTTCTTTGTGCGTATAAAATTATTCTTGTGGTCATGAATTTATATAACGAATTCTCATAAAAAATGTGGAACGTATGAAAAAATCATTATATTAGCAACGTTGTCTTTCTGATTTATGGGGAAAAGAAATCAGAAATGACAAATCTTGCAGAAGAATCATTAATTGTACATTTAATTTTTTTATTATGAAAGCAACAGTATCATTCAAAGAATTTATGGCAAACGAAATTAGTTTGGCCAAAGAGTATCTCAACAATAATCCACGTAAGGAGAGTTACCCAGTCACACTTGGTAGTATAGATGATGATTGCCATGGCATATATTGTCACCATCTATCAGATGAAGAAAAGGCTCTTATACAGTCTTGGCAGACAATGACAGAGGATGATGAACTCTATGGAGTTGATCTTGATGAATTCCTTGAGGTAAAAAATATTGAACTCCGTGATAGGCTTTTGGCTAATGATTCGGTCTATAACCTGACCCATATCGATTCATGCGACCTGAACGATCCTCATAAATTCACAAAATGTATCATGCGTGAGTTTAATGAGGAAAAAGACACTCTATCTACATCTCTCCATATAAGTGTTCCTCTTACTGACGAGGAGTATATCCTTATCCTTGCTGCATTTATCTCAGATCCTCACTTTACAATGAACAAGTTGATATACAAGTTCCCAGAGATTGGATGTAAGATAATGGATCATATAGTAAATGTCTCATATAATGGTCTGTGTGAGAATCCAAATCCTTTCATCATAATCTTTCAGGAAATCGAAGAGATTGCCAAGAAGATCAGGAGAAACAATACCGACATATAGAGATGGAGCATTAAGCCCTGCAAGGACAAAAGCAAACATGGAGTACAACTTGTCCTTGCAGAGCGGAATGACTCACTTGCTTATACATAGGACTATGCCTTGGGCTTTTTGCAAGTTACCCTTCGGCTTTACTTCCCTATGATCGGTGGGGCTTCGACAATTTTCCATTCGGTCGTCGACCTCTTCGAAGTTCAGGCTTCCTATCGGATAAATGCAGATAATCAATTGTACATAAAAAACGTCATCTTCCATTCTTTTAAATGAACTATTAAATTTATTATTTATGAGAACAAGAATAGCAAACAGATTGGCTCCAAGAACAAATCGTGACAATGATGTAAAGGAGCTGATAATGTCGTATGAGACCATTGATGAAGAAAAGGCAAAAGCAATGTGCTATCTTGAATTGATAGAAGAGATAGCCAATAGGGCAGAGGACAGTGAGCTTCACCAGATGTTCTTTGAGTGGAACAAGGTATTGGTGAATGAACTGGCACAAAGACTGAATGTGACGCCGATTCAGGCCATTCTTTTTGCCGTGTGCCTTGAGAGGGATGATAGCGTTACGATCAAGGAAATTGGCAACTATCTTTCCTGCTCAAACATCAAGATGATGATGTATGCCAAAGAACTCGATGACCTGAAGGATAAGCATCTGCTAAAAGAAGGTGTTGACAGGCTAGAGAGGAAAGCGTATTCCGTACGTAAAGAGGTAGTTGATGCGTTCGAAAAGGGACTTAAGTATGAATATACGCCTAAGACCAATTTAACAGCTCAGATTTTAATAGAAGAATTGGATGAAGTGTTTGATGGCATTCAGGAAGATGAGCTTAGTTGGGAAGAGGCTGCTTCCGATATTATGGAACTGATGTCTGACAATCGTCACCTCTCATTTGCCAATGGGGTGGTTACATATAGCAAGGATCATACGCTGGATGATGATGAGCAACTTCTGCTTTGCTTTCTGTGTGTCGCTCTTGTAAACTTTGGACGTGCTTGTTATAGTATAACGGTCATAGATAAGTTATTCCATAGTAGCCGTAGGATGGTGAATGCTGTTAAAAAGAGTCTCGTAAGTGGTGATAACGGACTGATACAATGTGGATTGATTGAATCTGCATGCAACAATGGTATTGCCGACGGATCAAGTATAAGCCTGACAGATGAGGCAAAGAAAATGCTTCTGTGTGACTATAACATTCGGAATGCCGTGGCCATGCGATTAGAATCAAAGCTGATGTCATGCTCAAAGATAAAGAAGAAGGAATTGTTCTACAATGAGCATGAGGGCAAACAGATCAGTCAGCTTGCATCACTTCTGGATAACGAAAACTTCAGGAGTGTACAGAAGAGGCTTGACGAGAAAGGGCTGCGGAAGGGTTTTGCATGTCTGCTATACGGTGATCCGGGAACAGGTAAGACTGAGAGCGTATATCAATTGGCACGAATGACAGGCCGTGACATCTTTGAGGTCAATGTCGAAGAGATAAAGTCCAAATGGGTTGGCGAAACAGAAAGCAACATCCGACAGATGTTCCGACAATACTATGAACTCTGCAAGAGTCAACCGGTTGCCCCTATACTGCTGTTCAATGAGGCGGATGCTATCCTTGGTAAGCGTAAGGAAGGTGCAGAGACAGGCGTTGACAAGATGGAGAACTCATTGCAGAACATCATACTTCAGGAAATGGAGAGACTGGAGGGCATCATGATAGCCACAACCAATCTCACCGAGAATCTGGACAAGGCATTTGAACGAAGATTTATATACAAGGTGCAGTTCAAGAAGCCTGAAACGGATGTCAAGGCAAAGATCTGGAAATCAATGTTACCCGACTTGACTGATGAGGAAGCAGCTGTACTTGCACGAAGATATGACATGTCTGGCGGTATGATTGAGAATATAACGCGCAAGAAGAGCGTGACGGAGATCATCACGGGAAATTATGTCGGCTTTGACATGATCAGGGAAATGTGCGATGATGAGACCATAGTGTCATCACGCAAAGTTGTTGGATTTTAAAAACATCAAGAACTATGTTAAAGTTTTTCAATTTTATCGGAAGTATCGCACTTGCAGTATATGTAGTAGTTTACACAATTTACGCTTGGACAATCATGTTCCCTGTAGAGTTGGTAAAAGTTGTGTTTGGCTATGAGTGTGACTTGCAGGAAGAACAAGAAAAACAATAGAATGGGAAAATATAGAAACATATCTGTTATTACGTTGACAATAGTCTTGGCTCAGATATTGTCAGGATGCAGCTGTGCGGCATCAATGGGAATGGAACTGCCTTCCAGTACTCGTGATGTAGACAGGGCCTGGCACTACACGATTATATCAGCATTAGAATCACCATATGGTGGTGCTGTGTTTCTTGTATGGATTTATGCTTTTTTGTCAGCCTTTGCCTATATGTTTGGCAGAACTAATGATGTTGTAGGCAAATATCATTATATCTGGAGTCATGACAAAAGCAGATGGTATTCATGGACTGATTATTCTGACGGTCCTATCATACCCAATGGTAGTAAGGAGCGTGGCAACAAATATGTGGCATGGGTTGGATTCGCAATAGTATTCTGTTTCCTGATGTATTACATCGTAAATGCCTTCAATCTGACGAACGCATTACAATGGGTGATAGCAGCTATTGTGTTGATATTAGGTTTTTATTTCATCCGTCCCTTGCTACAACCGTTCTTCAAGTTATTGGCTATGATATGCTGGGGTGCGGTAGCCATTGATTTTGCCATCGGATTGGTAATGGGGCTTTCATGTATAAAACTTCCGTGAATATTTTACTTCATTTATTTGCTGGTTCAAAAAACAATTTGTATTTTTGCAAGCAAATAACTAAAACAGAAACATAAATTTATTAACCAATTATGATCAATATCTTTTTTAACCCCGAATTTTCAGGGGAGCCATATATCAATCCCCGATTACGTAATGGCATCATGATGGATTCGTATGTAGTAAACCTTGAATCCTTGGTAAGGCTTCTTGAATCCAGATGCGGATTGGTCTATAACGGTTCTTCTGCCAACAGACTGACCGTCTATCGAAGGATCATGAAGGATTATATCTCACGTAATCCGGGGTGTTTGTTGGCTGGTTCATTCAAAGTTTCTGAATTGTCAACGGCAAAGACCTGCCTGATGTGGAGAGACCTGCTCGTTGATTCGGGATGGAAAGCTGATATGGCTGTTACAAGTAAGAGAATAGCCTTCCTTGCAGAAATGGAGAAAAGCATTAGTGATGCAGACCGTAAGGTTCTCGTTACTCTTTCGGATAGGATAAATGCGGTAATCAGTAGGTTGCCACAAATCAAGGATTGGTTAAAGGATGGATGCATTACAATTCCCTTTGAATTGGATATAATGCCTCCATTGATTCAGAGGCTGATTCAAGAACTGGAAAAATACTTATCGGTTAATATACAGGAAAATGTGGATGCTAAGAACAATAATCTTGGCTTGATACGCAAGGCCCTGACTTCAGAAAGCAAAGATCAATTCTCTCTTGCAGAATGTGATGATAGTTTTGAGATATGGAAGTTCAGAACCGAGCAGGAGGAAATGGAGTATATCACATCGCTTGAAACTGGTGGGTATGATCTTTGCATTAACGATGATGCGAGGGTGATGGATTCATGGTTGAAGATGGAAGGCAAGCCTACCGTGGGGGCAGTGATGGCTGACTCCAATCCACAGATTGCGCAGTTGCTTACCCTCGGTATTGGATTGTTTGAATATCCACTCAATATTCGCACTATGCTGCAATGGCTTTCTGCACCGAAGCATCCGTTAAGCTTTGAGCTTCGTAGTAAACTTGCCAAACAAATAAGAAAGACAGGTGGATATTATAACGAGGAGTGTCAAAAAGCGATTGATGAATATCTTGCTGGCATAGATGATGAGAAGGATAGAGTCAAGGAGCAGAAGATTATCAAGCAGATGCTGCCTGAATCGGAATCCAAAGGTGTCTGCATTAACACGTTCCGTGATTTCGTGAGCCACATTACCCAGTGGGCTAATAAGTCGCGTATCGGTGCTTTGACAGATGGGAAATATGCCATGGACGAACTCTCTCTTCAGCAGATGGAAAATTTGTATGAACAGGGTGTGATGCTTTTGGATATTCTACAGACAGAGACTGGATATGTGGACTACAATGTGGTGGAGTCGTGGATAAAGGATATCTATAAACCAGCCACATATCATCAATATAAGGCTATGGCAGGTTGCCGAACAACCATCAGTTCACCAGCTTGTATCATTGATTCTCCATCCAAGACACTTTGGGCTAACTTCATTCAGAATGAGAAGACGCATTTGGCAACAGAGTTTCTGCATGAGCAGGAGTTGGATGAGTTGCGTAGGCAAGGCTGTTCTTTCTGGGATACAGAAAAGGAACGCAGATACAATATGGAGGTGATGCTTATGCCTTTCCAGAAAACTGATAATAGGCTCGTATTATCATACGTAGAAATCGAGGATGGCAAGTCTACGGAGAAACATCCGCTCCTCATCATTCTTGAAAAGAGAATAACGAATCTACAATGTACTACTCCAAATTGTCGTCTGACTGAGGTTGTATCGAAGGTGGACAACAGTAAGTGCAAGGATGCTGATGTGGTAAGGTTCAAGAACACCAACAAACTCGTTTGGAAAGACAAGGAAAGCTATACTTCATTACAGAGCCTGATTGAGCATCCAATGGATTATACATTCAGTAATCTCCTTGGAATAAACGACGGAGGCAAGCAGGACTTTGATAATGTGGAGCGCACCAAAGGTGAGGTGGCACATAAGGTGATTGAGCTTTTGTTCGCTCCGAAGTCTGACAATGAAGTAATGAATATAGCTGATATACGCACGAATATCAGTTCAAACTTTGAAGTCGTGTTCAATAAGAGCATAGAAGGATATGGCGCAATACTTCAGCTTCTGGAGAATGAAACGGAAATGAAACAGTTCAGGAATCAGCTTTCTAAGATTGTTGGACGGTTGGCTGATATTCTGGAAGCTAACAATTTCCGTATAAAGGCATGTGAAAAAGAAATCACTACCAGTTTCCTTGACGAAGAAAAAGTTAATGCACACGGATTTGTTGATATGATAGTTGTGGATAAACTTGGCAATCCATCAGTTATTGACTTCAAGTGGTCAACAAGTAGTATGTACAAGAAGTATATTGAAGAAAACATATCTCTTCAGTTGGCTTTGTACAAATATATGGTTTCAGTAGATGGAGGGAAAGACGTGCACAATACGGGATATTTTCAGATGCCGGAAGGTAAGCTCTACACCTATGACAAACTGAATGGTGAAGGCGTGGCGCAAATCGACCTGACTGAAGAGAATGCAGCCCGAAATGTGAAAGATGAGATTATCAACTCGTATAAATATCGCAGAGCGCAGATAGAGCAAGGTCGTGTTGAGCTTGCTGATAATATGCAAGAAGATGAGATTCAATATCTGAAAGACAAGGAGAGCAGGAAACTTCTGCCTCTGAGTATCTATGAAGGCAAGAAGAGTGACAACAGATTCTCCCAAATCAAAACTTTAACAAAGAACGCAAAATGAAAAATATATCATATACAAGTGCTGGGGCAGGAAGTGGAAAGACCTACAAACTGACCCATCTGTTGGCTGACCTTATAATCAAGGACGGCGTGGAACCAGAGCAGATTATTCTGACGACCTTCACCAATGATGCTGCTGCTGAATTGCGTGAAAGGGCAAAAGCCGTGCTTGTGGAAAATGGTAAATACGAGAAAGCCATGCGACTTGATCAGGCTATTATTGGTACGATCCACTCTATGGCGCAACAGTTTGTACAGAAGTACTGGTATCTGCTTGGTATCAGTTCAGAGTTGAACGTTATTTCAGAAGACGATACCGAGTTCTTTATCAGTCAGTCATTGGCTAAGCTTCCTACAGACGACGATATCAAATTCTTTAACGAATTTGTCGATTACTTCAATATCAGTAAGAAAAAAGAAGGAGGGCGTGGAAACGAGAAGAATTATAATTTTTGGAAGGATGAATTGAAGAGTATTATTGAGAAGAGTCGTTCTTATGACATCACAGATTATGATTTGAGTCGTGATGAGAGTAAGAAATGGCTTAGTCAATTCGTTGTGTCTGGCAGCAAAGTAAATATGACAGACGCAGATTGGGATGATGTGATTAAGGAAATGCATTCATATAATGGTTTTTCGAATACAGATAAGCCCAAAATAGAGTCTTTGCTCAGAAATGCAAAAAGTCGTACATTCAACTGGCTTGTTGATTTTTATTTCCTTTTCATAGGAATAGCAGAGAAGCATAAGAAAGCATGCCCTTTATGTATGAATGCTTGCGATGAGGTTGCAAAAATATTTGGTTCGAAAGAAATATTCGATCGTCAGGCTCAGTATATTGACATCATCTTCCGTTTGGCAGAGAAATGGCAAGGTGTATATGTGGAATATAAGAAAGCACACCAGTTGATTGATTTCAACGATATGGAGATGTATCTTATCCGCTTACTGACAGAACACGAGGACGTACTTGCGGAGATTGGCCATAGCTATCGGTACCTGTTTGTTGATGAGTTTCAGGATTCATCTCTTTCACAGGTTAAGATTTTCTCAATTCTCTCAGACGTGATGGAGAAAACCTATTTCGTAGGTGATGAGAAACAGGCTATTTATTCTTTCAGAGGTGGCAATCCAGCGCTGATAAAAGCCGTAACCGACTATATTGCAAGTGGGATAAATAATTGTAAGAAAGAACTTCCGCTTGATACCTCACGCCGCTCAACACCTGAGATTGTGCAGGTAGTGAACCATGTGTTTATTCCATTATTCTGTAGATATGGAATGACCAAGGAGGATATAGAACTGAAGCCATGGCGTAAAACCGTATTTGGTCCTGATACATTAAGATATTGGACTTATCCGGGAAGTAAGTGCGATGATTTCTACATGGCTATTGGGGGCAAGATTCATGAAATGAAGATTAATGGCGAGATAGAAAACTATGCAGATGTGGCTATTCTCGGATATAGCAAGGAGGAACTTAACAGTATTGCCAATGCCATCAAGTCACTGGGAATACCAGTTAATAGAGGTAGTGGTAATATTAAAGAATATGATGAAACAGAACTGCTATTTGCTGTACTCAGCATTCTTCAGAACAAGAAGGACACGCTGTCAAAGATCAAGATTGCGTATCTTACAGAGCCTGGGTGGACATTGAATCATATTATTGATGACAGACTCGACTATAACGAAAGAGTTAGACTGGCAGGAGAGGAAGGAAGAGAAACTTGTGTCTCTGCTCTTGATAATGTAGAGCTTGTGAAGCAGACACTAGCCCTTGATGCTTCAATTAAGAGAATGTCCGTGGCTTCGATTGTGGAAAGTGTAATCATACAGTTGAGGCTGGCAGATGTAGTGAAGAGAATGAATATGCCGGAACAACGCATAGCCAATCTCTATGCCCTGAGCAGATATGCCCAGATGTATGAGGATCATTGCGTGACAATGGCACAGGCTGCTACAATCGATGGGTTTATGGATTATATACAGCTCGGTGATTTGAAAGCGGATGGTGATCCAAAAGGTGTGAATATCAAGACATATCATAGTTCCAAAGGATTACAATGGAAAGTTGTCATTCTGACTTCACTTAATAAGTCGTTCGCTTCTGATAATGATATCATCTCGAAGCAGATATATGGTGTTCAGGTTCAATATCAACAAACACCTACAAAAGATAACTTCTTCCCAGACTGTTTCATTACCGTGAAGCCTTGGATTATGGGAACAAAAGAGTCTCTTCCTACAGATTACACAAATATAGTTCTTAACAGTCAGTTATTCAGAGACAGGATGTCAGCAACCATACAAGAGAATACGAGGCTGATGTATGTAGGAATGACGAGGGCAAGGGATATGATGGTGTTGGTAGGTCAAGGGAAAAATGCAAAACTCAAATGGTTTGAGCAGCTTGGTGTAAATACAGATTCTGATTCGCCAAATTGCCTTGGAACTGGTGATGTCTTTTCTAAGACTGATATTGCAAAGCCAGAATACGATGTACTTGTAAAAGAACAGGAACAACATATGGCTAAATATGAATGTCTGGAAAAAGATTATTCTCCTCGCAATATTCAGCCGAGTGCTGATCATAGCGACTTAGGTGATGTTACGGAGCTGACAGGCAGTTCTAAGATTAATAGAATCGCTGGTAAGGTAGAAGAAGGAAATGAGGCTGAAGTCGGTAACTGCATTCACCAGATTTATTGTGACATAGATTGTGAGAATCCTTCTGAAATGGCACGCGACATTATACTTCAGCGAATGCTTACCACTCAGCTTCTTGATCCTGATGCCTTGATTGATTCATACAGACATCTGGAAGTTCTCTTGACTGAGAATTTCGGAGAAGCAATAAAGAAGGAAAGAGAACTGCAGTTCAAGCAGTTTGTTGATGAGCATATTATTAATGGCTCAATTGACCTTGTATGGAATACTGCAAAGGGAGCAGTCATTGTTGACTACAAGACTTTCCAGGGGAAACCAGAATATGTGCTTGACAAAGAGTACCTTTCAGTATATGCAGGAAGATATAGGAAACAGCTCAACTATTACGCAGAAGCCCTCAAGGCTGATGGGAGAAAAGTAATAGCAACGCTGATCTATTATCCTGTTACAGGAGTGCTGATAAAGGTTGATTGACAAACTCCGAATCGGATAAGTGTTTCTAAAAGAAAATATAAGATACACTTTTCCTATAATGGCCATATACGAAAATACTATACTATGTTTTTCTTTTAGATTGCATTTCTTCACTATGGTGAATCTTCTTGCCGTTGCAAAAAAAGTGATGATTATATAAGACCATAGTATTGAATGTTTTGTTTCATTACTAATAAAACAATGAAGATAATTGCTACAAGTGATTGGCATATAGGTAACCTATTTCATGGTAATGACAGATTGCATGAGCATAAACATTTCTTGACATGGCTTCTCGAACTGATTAAAGAACAGAAGGCTGATGCTCTGCTCGTGGCTGGCGATGTGTTCGACAATGGTAATCCGTCAGCAGCGTCCCAATCTACTTACTATGAGTTTCTTGCCGATGTCACATAGGCATGTCCTGAGTTGCAGGTTGTTATTACAGCAGGAAACCATGACTCCGCCTTGCGTCTTGAGGCTCCACGTGCATTGCTGACACGTCATAGGGTGGAGATTCGTGGCACAGTACGCCGCTTTTGGGAACATACAGATGACGGGGGCAGATGGATTATTGACTACGATGATCTAATGATTCCTGTCACAGGAAAGGATGGGAATGAAGTATTGGTTCTGGCTGTTCCTTATCTTAGAAGTGATGTGGTGCAGAATGCAAGCTACTCAAACGGAGTGAACAGTTTCCTTCGTGAACTTATGGCAAGGGCGCGTGAGAAATATGCGGGGAAAAAACTGCTGATGATGGCTCACATGTATGCCAAGGGCGCAGATATTGTTGCGAAGGATGCGAGTGAGAAGATTATCATCGGCGGACAGGAAGAGGTGAGTATGGAGGAATGGAATAATCATCCTGACTATCTCACCTGCGGTCATCTTCATAAACGTCAGCATGTATGGAACACCAACTGGGCTCGTTACACAGGCAGCATTCTGCCAATGTCGTTTGCAGAAATTGATTACCGCCACGGTGTAGATCTTATCACGATGGAAGCAGATAAGAAACCGATAGTGGAGTTTCTGGAATACACTCCCCAACATAAGTTACGTATTCTTCCTGAAAATGATGAAGAGTTGACCGTAAATAAACTAAAGAAGCTTGTGGAGACAGAATTGCCAGATCGGGTAGATGGGAAATTGAGTGATGATTTTTTGTATCTCGTGCTCAAGGTGAAACTCGACAAGGTAAGCAACGATGAAATAGGGGAATTGGAAAACCTTGTAAGTAAGAAGAATGCTGTGTTGTGTAAGATTCAGAAGGTCATACCATCACTTGATGTTACGACTCTTAGTGGTAACGAGAAGATACACAGTATAGATGATATCTTGAACCTTGATCCGCTTGATACCATAAAGGAGACATTCAGGGTTAAGAATCAGTCTGAAATGAATGAGCATCAGGAACATATGTTAAGAGAACTGATAGAATCTGCTAAAGAAACCGAAGACCAATGAAAATATTAAAACTTGAAATACTCAACCTTGCCTCACTTGATCGTCAGGAAGGTGAGGTGATAAATTTTGAAGAGGGTGCATTGGGTGATAGCACTATCTTTAGCATCGTAGGCCCTACGGGTAGTGGAAAGTCAACCCTGCTCGACGCTATTTGTCTGGCTCTCTATAATCGTGCTCCGCGCTATCCGCGAAAGAAAGGCGAGCGCGGACAGAACATCGAGATCTTTGGCACTCTTGATGATGGGGAGAAGAATCGTCTGGCTCCATCCGACTCTCGCAACATCCTGACTCGCGGAAAGAAAATGGGGTATAGTAAACTCACGTTTCTTGCCAACAACGGTACTGTGTATCGTGCGGAATGGAATGTTAGGTTTCTGCGCACAAAGTATGAGAATGCCACTACATCACTATATAAAATCACCTCGACTAATGGAAAAGTGGCAGAGGAACAAGCCGACTGGAATGATTTGCCAACCATCATAGGTCTTGACTATGAGCAGTTTCTGCGCACAGTGCTCATTGCTCAAGGCTCGTTTGCCGGATTCCTCGCTGCAAAGGAGAATGAGCGTTACGAGTTATTGGAAAAGCTCATCGGGTGCGAGGATGTATATACCAACATTGTGGCGAAGATTAAGCAAAGAAGGGATGAGGCAACAACGGCATACAATCTGATTACAGCCGACCTTTCGGCACAGGAAAAGGATATTATCCCTGAAGATGAACTCCCTGTCCTTACGGCTCGCATTGCCCAACTTCAGGAAGAAGAGCAAAAGGCGAAGGCAGAACTTGGCAAGGTGACTGAGGCGCTTACGTGGTATGCTACGGAGGAAAAATTCGTTGCAAACATTGCTCTGTATGAAGTGGCATTCACAACTGCAAAGCAGAATCTGGAAGCTGTCAAGGATGAAGCCGACAGATTGAATCTGCATGATTCTACGCTCAAGGCTGTGGATCTGTACAAGGGCATAACGACTTCGCAAACTAATATCGGCAAGCATAGCGCGGATATTACAAAGCTTGATGGTAGTATTGATGCTATGCAGAAGAGTATTAATGCAGAAAAGGGCAATCTGAACCAACTGAGAAATGATGCACAGACGGCTGCTAAGGAATGGGAAGTGCAGAGACCTCATATCATTAATGCACGTAACATAAAGACAGAGCTTAATGCGGCAAGTAAGGTGGTAGCCGACCTGAAGAATCAGAAAACGGAAGCCGATCGCCTATTGAACGCTGCAAACAAGGCAGTTGATGATAACGCCAAGGCTATTGAACAGGCTAATGCCATGAGTCAGAATGCAAAGGTGGCATTAGATGGCTTGCAGAAGAGGATAGAGTATGATAGTCAAGAGATTGACAAGAAGGTGACGGATGCCCAAAAGGTATTTGATGATGAGAATATTAGGCTCTCAACTTATGATGCCGACAAACTGCAAGAAGCAAAAACGGAGGCTGATAGAACCATAAATGACCTGACCAATGCTATCCGTCTTTTGGAAGACATCAATGCCAAGATTGCCAGTATAAATGTCAACGAATATCAACGTCAGGAATTGACGAAACGCAATAGCGACATTGCGGAAGAGTTGAAGCACTTCAACCTGACGGATTTGAAGGATGAGATTGATACGCTTACCAAGTCACATGCACTTATGACAAGCAAGGACTGGAAGCTGCATCGCCATAATCTCGTCGAAGGCCAGCCTTGCCCTTTATGTGGCTCAACGGTTCATCCTTATCACAAGCCCGAAGACTTCTTGCCTGTGGTTGACAAAATGAAAAAGCTTCTTGATGAGAAGAAAGAACTCCTTAACAGACTGCAGGATAGGTCTCAAAAGCTTAATCAGGAACTAAGTCGGAATCAAGGCTTGCTTAATGGTCTAGAGAATGTTCTGAAATCCTTGGGCGAGGATATGGAGAAACTGACCAATGAGTGGGCGGTGGTAAAAGAGCGTCATAATGATTGGTCAAAAGATGTTGATGCGCTCAAGGCAAAGCAGCCAGAGGTTGAGGATAGCGTGAGGCGGGCAGATGCCGACCTCAGAAACTATACTCTGCTCATGGCTTCCGTGGATAGGCTTCGCAAGGTAAAGGAATCTGCGGAGAAGGAGCAACGTAACTTTGCCGAAACTTCTGCCCAGCAAAAGAAGGTTGCGGAAGACAAGTTGAATCTGACCAATACCCAACTCGAAACAGAGAGGGGCAAGACCGCTAATCTCATTCAGCAGCAAACAGAGAAGAAGGAGGCATTAGATCAGACCGTTAAAAAACTCGAGGGCGCATTGCGTGATGTTGATAGCAAGAAGAATGCCCTGAAACAAGAGATTGGTGATAAGGATCCTGATGTTCTGGATAAGCAACTCGAAGATGCCAGGACTAAGGCTAACAATGCTGTGGAAAAAACGATGACGGCTATTGGCAAACAGCGTGAGGATCTGAATAGGCTTAATGGTAACTTGCAGACAACAAAGGAACAACTCGAAAAGGAGAAGGGAAGTCTCACGCAAGCTACTGCGGATTTAGGCCGTTGGATTGCATCATACAACGCTCAGCATGAGCATCACTTAGACGTAAAAGACATTGAGAACCTATATAATGCTACGGACAATTGGGAGGCTATTCGTGCCAAGCAGAGGTCGCTGAGTACCGCTCTGACTTCTGCCGAAACCATGTTGCACAATGAGAAGAAGAACCACGAGGTACATCAGGAAAAAAAGCCGACGGAACAAAAAGAGCAATTGGAGAATCGTAGGTCAGAACTTGAGCTCTTCTCCACCGAAGAGCTGGTAAACCTAAAGGCTCGTATGCAGAACCACGACAAGGCAAAGGAACTGATGGGTAATATGTTTGAGCAAAAGCAGGCGGCAGAGAAGTTGAAGAAGGAATGGGAGGAAATATGCGATGCCATAGGTGGTGATGGTAAGACGCTGCGCAAGATAGCCCAGTGCTACACCCTCCGTTTCCTTATTGAGCATGCCAATGTGGAGATTCGCAAGTTCAACACTCGCTACGAGCTTCAGCAGGTACACAATTCGCTTGGTATTCGGGTTATCGACCATGACCGTGCGGATGATGTTCGTGATACCACGTCTTTGTCTGGTGGTGAGACGTTTATTGTCTCGCTTGGATTGGCATTAGGACTCTCCGCATTATCTTCAAGGAATATATCATTCGAGAATCTCTTCATCGATGAAGGCTTTGGAACTCTTGATCCAGAGACTCTTGCCACGGTTATCGACTCACTTGCCATGCTCCAGTCCTCTCAGGGAAAGAAGGTTGGTGTAATCAGTCATACAGACACTATGTCAGAGCGTATCACCACCCAGATTCGTGTTATCAAGAACGGGCATTCTGGTAGTAGTCATATAGAGATTTATCCTTGAAAGCACTCTTCCCTCGCTTTATTAGTCATTCTTGATTGGGACTTAGTAGGAAGGGAAGATTGAAAATCTGAGGGCGCATTTGGGTTGGTATTCATCAATTTTATGTATAGAAATAAACTATTATTCACAAAAAACTCGAAGACAAAGTGATCCTTGCCACGAACATGTTCGTAACCTATTGTTCCTATATCCTGTGGAGTCGTCACAGTATTTTTACACTCTTCTGTTTTGGATGTTTGAGAGAAACAGCATCAATCATGTATTGTTGAAACTTTATGCAGAACTCTACTGTCAGGTCGCCAAATGTGCACTTGCCTCCACAAAAGTTATAGAAATGCATATAAGCAGAAGGCCATTTGTCGCCCTTCTTATCTGAGTACTCCTTGAAGTAAGACAAGAAGTCTATCTTTTTCTTGTTGCGATCTAAAAAAACGAGTTCTTCATGAAATTAGTGTCGTCTGGCGCATACAACAGATAGCGAGAGCCTTCTCACGGATTTCCTTGTTATAGGCACAAGGGTATCGGATGTAGGTTAAGCATACAGATATAAACCAAGATACTCACGCCGTGTTTGTTTCATTGTCTTCGTTTTACGAATGGGTGGATTATAGATAAAGTACAACATTATTCATAGTGCTTGAAATGAAGCGAATTATGAACTATATTTGCAGATAGTATTCTTTTATTTGCCCCAAAAACACTTTTCTGCACAGGATCTACTTTCCGACGCAGAAGTGGCTAAAGATGTTTCCGAGGACTTCTTCTGTGTCGATAGCACCACCGGTGATTTCGGCAAGGTGGTGGAGACATTGGCGGAGGTCTTCGGCTATGAGATCGCCTGGGAGATTATGCTCAAGGGCATCGAGAGTACGCTGGATGTCGAGGAGGGAGATATCAAGGGCCTGCTTATGGCGGATATTGGTTATGAGGACTTCATCATTATTGGCAGTTGGTACGTTCTTTAAGAGTTTCTGTTCCAGCCAATCCATGCCTTTGCCTGTGAGTGCCTGGAAATGCTCTGACTTGTTGTGAACCTTGATAACGGTCTGGTCATCACGAATATCGAGGGTAGGGTAGTCTGTGTCATTATCGCGCATCAAAATGATAATCTGCGCACGTTCTGCAGCCTTGCGAGAACGTTCTATGCCCATTTGTTCGATTACATCGTCGGTGTGGCGAAGACCTGCGGTATCAATGATGCGGAAAAGAGAGCCGGAGATATTAATACAATCCTCGATGGTATCGCGCGTAGTGCCTTGAATGTCAGAAACAATAGCCTTATCTTCATGGAGAATGGCGTTGAGAAGGGTGGATTTGCCGACATTTGGCGCACCGATAATAGCTACAGGAATACCGTTCTTTATGGCATTTCCCGCAGAAAAAGATGATGACAAACGTGTGATTTCATCGCGTATTTCGCGTGCTATATTGATGAGAGCCTCGCGTGATGCGAACTCTACATCTTCTTCGGAGAAATCAAGTTCAAGTTCGAGAAGGGAGGTGAGCTTTAGCAACTGGGTACGAAGATCTGAGAGCTTTTGCGAGATGCCACCACGCATCTGTTGCATAGCCACACGATGCTGAGAGGCATTCTGAGAGGCGATAAGGTCAGCAACTGCCTCTGCTTGTGTGAGATCGAGTTTGCCGTTAAGAAAGGCACGTTGGGTGTATTCTCCTGGTGCTGCAGGCTGACAGCCTTTCTGAATCAAGAGTGAGCAGATAGTCTGAAGTATATAAGGAGATCCGTGAGCGCTAATCTCTACGCTATCCTCGCCCGTATAGGAATGAGGGGCGCGGAAGAGGGATAGAAGTACCTGATCAACAATGACATCCGCATTTACTATCGAACCATAATGGAGCGAATAAGCTGGGGCGTCAATAAGGGGACGACGACCGCGGAAAATGCTATCGACGATAGATATGGAATCAGGCCCAGAGACACGGATAATGCCGATGGCACCGCCCTGTGCTGTTGCTATGGCGCAAATAGTGGATTGGTTGATCATATTTTATTCTTTTTCCTTCTTACCGAATGAAGGATCTATCTTAAGAAGGGAAGTAACGGCAAATGTGACGGTGCAGAATGCGATGACGATAAGGAAGAACGTCTGGTAACCAACGGCTTCCTGTAATGCTCCGGCAAGGAGTCCCGGTATCATCATTGATAGAGCCATGAAAGCAGTACAGAGCGCGTAGTGGGATGTCTTGTAGTTGCCACGGCTATAGTATATGAGATAAAGCATATATGCTGTGAAACCGAATCCATAGCCGAACTGCTCGATGAATACGCAGATATTGACGATAAGGAAGGTAGAAGGGAGCTCGTAGGCGAGATATACATACACAAGGTCGGGCAATGTTATGGCGCATACCATTGGCCAGAGCCATTTTTTGAGTCCATCCTTACCTGCACACATACCACCGAGAATACCGCCGAGAGTAAGACCTATAACGCCTACGGTACCCTGTACAAGACCGTATTCCTGTGGTGAAAGACCAAGACCTCCATTATGAACGTTGTCAATAAGGAAAAGCGATGAAACCTTTGCCAAAAGGCCTTCAGGCATACGATAGAAGAGCATGAAGAGGATGCCCGCAATGACCTGTTCTTTTTGGAAGAATGTCTTTATCGTAGATAGCAGATCTTGGTAAACGCTGTTTGACGATACCGTCTTAACCTCATTGCTCACTCCTTCGCCATTACCTTCCTCAATATGTGTATTCTCCTCATCCTCCGATGGATGCGGCAAAACGTATGAGTGCCATAGCCAGAGGGCGATGAAAAGTCCTGCCACGCCATAGAACATAAGACTCCATGAGAAGGCGATGGAATTGCGGAAAACAACCTGTAGATTTCCTGCTATCATTACGAGGACACCTTGTCCGAAGATTGTAGCAAGTCGATAGAATGTACTTCTGATGCCCACGAACCATGCCTGATCGTGCTGGTCAAGTCCGAGCATATAGAATCCGTCAGCAGCAATATCGTGGGTGGCACTTGCGAATGCCATGAGCCAGAAGAAGCAAAGTGTGCCTTGCAACCAAAAGCTTGACGGAATGGTGAAGGCAATACCACCGAATGCAGCACCAATAAGCAACTGCATAGCCGTAATCCACCAGCGTTTTGTCTTAACGATGTCGATAAAAGGGCTCCAAAGTGGCTTTATAACCCAAGGAAGATAAAGCCATGAGGTATAGAAAGTTATGTCGGCATTAGAAAGACCGAGTTGCTTGTAGAGGATGAGTGATATTGTCATCACTGCTACGTATGGTAATCCCTCAGCGAAATAGAGGGACGGAATCCAGGACCAAGGAGATTTCATAGCTAAAGCTAATTGATAATTGACAATTTATAATTGATAATTGTTAGTATGCTTTCTTTATTTCTGCATTTTGGTAGTAATGCAGGAGAATGTCGTTGTACTTAAAGCCTTGCTCGCCCATAACGGCAGCACCTATCTGGCAGAGCCCCACACCATGTCCCCATCCGCGACCATCAAGTATGAAGCGCGAAGGAATGGTGGTGCTATCGGTATCAGGAATCTGATTGCCGTCTGCATCAAGGCGCATGAGGGTAAATGCGGAACTATATAGATGAGACTTTGACAAGGTCTTGCGGATCTCAAGTTCCTTACCAATAGTGAACGTTCGCTCAGTACCCACAATCTTCAGCAATGATATCCTGCCACTCGGACCTCGCTCAATAGCCTTTAAATTGACGATTTCACCGAAATTCATCTTTGTCTTATCTGCGATGAGTTGGCTGATTTCCTTCTGAGAGTATTCCACTCTCCATGTGTAGAAATCGTGCGTTTCCTGATCGTAGTCGTTGAGCACCTGAGAAATGATGTGCGCATCCTGAGTGTTGCAATATGGATCCTTAACCGATTTGAGGTAAGGTAGTGGAGTGTCTTCCCAGCAATACTGATATTCCTCTGTAATACCGCCACAGCACTTTGAGAAACGTGTATCGCATATATCACCATCGTATGTGAGAATCTGTCCACGAGTAGCCTTTACAGCCTCTATAACGTGCGGATTTGCCGCATGGGTAATGCCCTGATAACGCTGACAATGGTCATCGGCACAAACATCGAAGATGGTGTGATCCTCACGGTCGTACCAGCGTATAAGCATATCGTCCTTCTTTGTAAAGGAGAAGAAAGAGTTGGCAGACTTCTGGAGTCGGTTACGCTTTTCTATCTGAGCAAGAAGCCAAGAACGTGAAATAACAGCATGAGCCTTGAGCAGTTCAAGACTTGAAGTAGCCGACATCTCGCTTGAAATGACGCTTTCAAGGTATCGCTCAACAGGCAACACATTGATAGCGCATATCTTATCCTCTTCCACAACAAGTCGCAGAGTACCCACGAATGTCTGTGTCTGCTTGCGCTCCCAATGGAAGTTCACACCGATGATTACGTCGGAAATCGAGAAATTAGGCTGCTGGGCATTAGGTGTTGGACGGAAGGTGAGATGCTGATACTGATTCCCGTTCCATAATATACCGCCCTCAGAGAATTCCACTACCTGTGGTCCCGTTATTTCTGTGCCTTTTGCCGTATAAGGGGTATTAAGTGTGAATTCTATCTTCGTAGCACTTATGATGCCCACCTTCACCTCTGGTTGTTGGGCGTTAGGTGTTAGGTGATGGGAATTGTCAGGAGATGCGATTTCATTGGCAAGTCTCTTTGCGAAATCTGCAGTTATACCTACTTCCTGAAGAATGCCGTAGGCAATGTCTTGCGTCATTCTGTCGAAGTCCTCCTGTCGTGGAGTAATGATGAGACCAGCCATATCCAAAGCACCTGGTGAAACGATGAACTGGGCGTCACCCTCAGCTGTATAGCAGTCAGGACGATGCTTTGCACGAGGTATGATAACTGATACATAATCCTTGTCCTCACGCCAAGAAAGTATATTCATCATTGGCTCTTCACCCTCTTGATTCTGAGAAAGATATGCAAATGCCTTATAGAAACGCTTGAATAGTTTCTTGTCGCCATCTACGCTCTGGCTCCTTATTACAAAAGCCGGACAGACATAGTCGTTTACAAGGCTTATGCTCTCTGTTTCCGATAGGGAGAACAATGGTGTGAGGTTATGCGAAATGCGCTTCCATTGCGTCTGCAAAGGTACGATACCCGAAGTTCCTGCCTGAAGATGCAAGTGGTCGGGAGCAGAAGCACCGCATTTAGGACCGTTATAGAACACCATTAGTTCTGGATATTTGGTCAATACGCGATGTATCTCGCCATAACGTGCCATTATTGCTTGTGGCTCGTGTTCAAGGCTTGGAAGGGTGAAATGTTGCGGAAGGATAGGGAACGGATTTACGAGCAATTCAAGTACAGGGGCACCTTGTGAGTTCTTTATAGTATGCACCATCTGCTGCTTTGGACGGTTCTCACGACACAGGAAGCAAGGGCGCTTTTCAAGCGATGCCTTGTCAATTTTTGCACCCGTTGAAACCATTCTTGCAGGGTTAAACTGTACCTTTACATCGCCTAAAACCTTTACTTTTACATTCTTTAGGTCGTTATAGCGTTTCTCTGCATCGCTCCACACAATCAACTGACGCTCAAAGAAACGGTTCAATGCGCTGTCAGCATCTGCCACTTTCCCTTGATTCATCGCCTGACGAGCAATAATCTCCATAGTGCGCAATCTGTCCTTGTAGAGATTGTTTGCGTTGATTCTGTCGATGGAAAGGGCTGCATCAGAGTTTCCTCCCCAACGACGGCAGAGGTACAGCTCGTCATAGATGCGACCAATACGATAGTTTCTGGAGAAAGCCAAGCCAAGGGCATAGTCCTCGCCGTAGCTTGTGTTTGGGAATCCGATATGACGTAGTATTGGAGTAAAGAATGCACGAGGTGCACCTAATCCGTTGATACGCAAAGCGTTGTTAGGCCCGTTTTCATCGGTCCATTCCTTGTGGTCGATAATGCCTGGAGGCAAGGTGTTAAGGTCGAAATCGCACATGCGATATGCGCCTATAACCATAGCTGCCTGTTGCTGATAGAAGGCATCCACGACCTTTTGGAGGGTATTAGGACTTGAATAAAGGTCGTCAGAATCGAGCTGCACGGCAAAGCGTCCGCATCTTTCATCGTTCACGGCAAGGTTCCAGCATCCGCCAATTCCGAGGTCTGTACGTTTAGGAATGATATGTACGAGCTGCGGATTTGAAGACAATTCGCTCAGAATCTCCGTGGTTCCATCGGTTGAATGGTTGTCAACAACAATTACGTTATACTTGAACTTTGTTGTCTGCGACAATGCACTCTTCACGGCATCTGCCACCGTCTTTGCTCGGTTGAACACAGGAATGATGACCGAAGCCTCAGTCTCAAACTCCTGTTCGTCAAAGTCTGGTATGATGCGCTTTGAGGTATCTACCTTTGCACCAATCGCCTCCAGATGTTCGGTTGCAGCACGTTCCATCTCTATCTGCACCTCACGATTGCGTGGGTTCACATAGTCAAACTGCTTCTCGCCGCTCTTTCGGGTGTCAAGTTCCTCCTCACGATACAGATACTCGTTCAGGTGGAAAATCTCGCCCTTGCGCGACAGAAACAGACGGAGGGCATAGAGAGCCGCGAACTTGTATTCCATCTTGGATGTGGCAACAAACTCATGGAGTAGGGCGGTACGGATGAGAAGAAGCTGTCCGAAGTCGAAGTCATCACGTATAGAACCTATGAAATAGTCGATTGCCGGGTGTTTCTCCGTCTTCCCCTCGGTAACGGTATAATGGTCGGCATACACCATTGCTGCGCCTGTGTTATCGGCAGCGGAAACAAGTCTGCGTAGCGCATCAGATTCGACGCTTACGGGTGTTTCCTTTTGTGAAAGAAGCACATAGTCGGCTGTGGCGAGTGAAGCAATCTTGGAAATAGTCTCGGAAGATGCCATTCCACCGACCAGGGGCATGACGGCTACGGCATCATCAGAGGAAAAGAATTTGTCTGTTCTATTTTGCATAATTGTCTTTAGATCAAATTTAGGATTATATTTTGGCAAAGGTACGAAATAAATGTTGAATATGCTAATTTTTTACATATTTTAGCACTTAGGGCATGTATTGTTCAGCAACAAGACTTTTGTGTCTCCGATTGCTGGGAACGGACTTACACCGACTTTGGTACGGACTTACAACGGACTTGTCTTGGTAGATTATCTTGCTTTTCTATTCAGTTAATAGCATAAATCTGTTCTTTTTTTCGTTGTCTATACGTTATTTTATATAAAAAAGCGAAAAAATGGCGCAAAGACTTGTCAATTTGGCAGAATTTTTGTAACTTTGCACTTGCAAAATTGAAACGTGCACCTGCTTTGAGAGCAGACATGCACTTTTTGCAGCGTGCGAGGGTGCCTTGCACGTTGCACTTGCAAAATTGAAACTTGCGCTGGGAACTTAATAAAAGAAATGAAGACTCCATTACTCGGAATGACTCTCGCAGAGCTAAAGGAAGTGGCTCGCTCCCTTGGAATGCCCGCTTTCACCGGCGGACAGATTGCGAAGTGGATATACGGCTCTCATGTGCGTGATATTGCCGAGATGACCAATATCTCTAAGGCTAATCGCGAGAAGCTGGCAGAGCAGTATTGCATCGGCGTAATGGAGTATATTGACGCCCAGTATTCGGTTGACGGTACTATCAAGTATCTGTTCCCTGTGGCTTCAGGAAAGTTCGTGGAGACCGTCTTCATTCCTGATAAGGATCGCGCTACGTTATGCGTATCGTGCCAAGTGGGATGCAAAATGAACTGCCTCTTTTGTCAGACAGGCAAGCAAGGCTTTGAAGGCTCGCTCACGGCGGCCGACATTCTTAACCAGATATACTCCCTCCCCGAGGCAGAACGCCTGACCAACATCGTGTTCATGGGACAGGGTGAACCGATGGATAACCTCGACAATGTGCTTCGTGCAACGGAGGTATTGACGGCTGAGTGGGGGTATGCCTGGAGTCCGAAGAGAATAACGGTGAGTAGCGTGGGCGTACGAAACAAGCTTAAGCGATTCCTTGACGAGAGTGAATGTCACGTGGCAATAAGCCTTCATTCTCCGATTCCAGAACAGCGTACTACGCTGATGCCTGCACAGAAAGGTATGGGTATTGAGGAGGTTGTGGAACTACTAAGGCAATATGATTTCTCGCATCAGCGTAGATTGTCGTTTGAGTATATCGTCTTTGACGGATTGAACGACTCCATGACTCACGCTCGTGCTATCGTCAATCTGCTGAAGGGGTTGGATTGCAGAATCAATCTGATAAGATTCCACCAGATTCCTGATGTGCCTTTGAAGACTTCCGACGAGAAGAAAATGGAGGTGTTGCGTGACTATCTTACACAGCATGGCATCTTTACCACAATAAGGGCATCCCGAGGACAGGATATATTTGCTGCATGCGGGTTGCTGAGCACAAAGAGGAAAACAACCCCTAACCCCGTCCCTTCCCCCGTGAATGGGGAAGGGGGTATGAAGTAAAAAAGAAACGCTTGACAGAACTCCGATAAGCAGAAAATGCAAACTTTCTCCTTGCCCCTTCACGGGGAAAGGATGCCCACAGGGCAGGAAAGGGGTGCTGTTGTTAAAATAAATTTATGAACGAACTAAACAAAAAAATACGCATAGCGATAGTGCTTGACGAGAACAACGCCAATGCACACGACATCATACTCGAGGCTTTCCTTGAGCCTGAGATACTGGAGATATTCACTCCTGTGGTGTATGGTTCCCTGCACATGCTCAAGCAGGAAAGCAGTCGCTTGCAGATAAGATATAACGCGATGATAGTAGGCAACGCATCACAGGCAGATCCTGATGCCCTCAATTTTGTCGATATCAACGGCCGTAATGCCTTAGAAGTTGTAAAGAGGGAGTTTGAGGCTGACCTGCTAGATGCATTTGTCGTTATGCCTATGTCAAGGGAGGTAACGAATCAGCTACGTAATGCTGTAATACCGAATCCTGTTGTAAAACGCCAGGAGAACGATATAAAGGCAATTCCGTTGATGTGTACCAATCAGTTGCGCGTGGCATACGTGGTGGCTGGCAATAATGAGACATCTGGTATTACAGCTGAAAGCATCGAGAATAAGGCACGTATTTTGCATAGTACCTTGAGACGTGACCTTCGTCAGGACAATCCCCGTGTGGCAATCCTTTCGCTTAATCCGGAGATAAAGCCAGACGAGAATTCCATTGAGATTCAGGTCATCGCTCCTGCCGTAAGCAAGCTCGTGAATACCGGCATCCCAGTCTTCGGACCATACGCTTATGCCGATTTCTTCGAGACAGGCAAGCACCTTAGTTTTGACGCTGTCCTTACAATGACACGCGAACAGGCTCAGGCTCCATTTCTTTCCATGTATGAAGGCAATGGCATAGTATTGGCTGCCGGCATAGCACCTTTGGTTGTTTCTCCAGTAAAGCTTGATGGCGACAATAATGCTACCGTGGATTCTTTCCGTGAGGCTATCTACACGTGTATAGATGTATATCGCAGTCGCTATTTCTTCGACCTGCCATACGTGGATCCTCTGCCAAAATTGTACCACGAACGCCGTGAGGACGGTGAAAAGGTTCGTTTTGCTGTGAAGAAGCATCCTGTGGATGGCGAGCAGAAAGAAGAAGATGCCACTATATCATCTAATGAGGAGATTGCTGATGGCAATTCGAACTCTGAGGATAAGAATTAAAGTTAAGGGGTTAGAGCAGAGAGTTTTGAGTCAGAAAACTCCACTCTAATCACTAAACGCTAAACACTAAACGTCCAAATAAAAAGATATGAAGACCGTAGAGCTTCAGGACATAAAGCGCAGGTATAACATCGTGGGCAACTGCGATGCTTTGAATCGTGCTCTGGATGTTGCCATTCAGGTTGCATCCACGGATCTCTCCGTTCTCATCGAGGGCGAGAGTGGCGTGGGTAAGGAAATCATACCGCGCGTAATTCATGATTTATCACCACGACAACACGAGCGTTACTTTGCTGTTAACTGCGGTTCCATCCCAGAAGGCACTATCGATTCAGAACTCTTCGGACACGAAAAGGGCGCTTTCACCGGTGCGATAGGCGAGAGCGAGGGCTACTTCGGCATCGCCAACAAGGGAACTATCTTCCTTGATGAGGTTGGTGAGCTCCCAATGGCTACTCAGGCAAGGCTGCTTCGTGTGTTGGAGACTGGCGAGTATATTCGTGTGGGTGGGCAGGCGATAAGGAAAACGGACGTACGCATCGTTGCTGCAACAAATGTCAATGTACGTAAGGCAATCAGCGAGGGACGTTTCCGTGAGGATTTGTATTATCGTCTTAATACCATTCCTATCCAGATGCCTCCTCTGCGTGATCGTGGTAACGATATCGTATTGCTTTTCCGTCTGTTTGCAATGCAGATGGCAGAGAAATACCGTCTGCCTCGCATAGAGCTTACCGATGGTGCAAAACTCATGCTGATGAAGTATAAGTGGCCGGGAAATATTCGCCAACTCAAGCATATCACAGAGCAGATGTCGGTGTTGTGTCGCGAGAGAATGGTGGATGAGGAGGAGTTGAAGAATTTCATTCCTGTTGATCCAGAGAGCACTATGCTTGCTCCGCTTTCATCGGGCGACAGCCATTCATACGAGAGTGAACGCGAACTTCTATATAAGATTCTGTATGACCTGAAGGGTAACGTAAGTGACCTTCGTCGTGAACTCAACGGACTTCGCGATAAACTCGATAATTCATCGGCTATGCCACAGCAGATGGCAGGCTATTCGGGTAATGCACAGCAGCTTCCTCAGGGATATGTTCCTAACATGCAGCAAGGACAACCATATTCTCCTAATGCA
>JAEEGJ010004467.1_pt1 | contig 47119 bp, 41 predicted proteins | sample 8958761 | NCBI WGS metagenome assembly JAEEGJ01 (sample SAMN16246546, study PRJNA631951) | gut metagenome | biome: gut microbiome; feature: rumen; material: RS-attached | host: Bos | place: Iran: Karaj | collected 2018-10
ATCGGCGGTTTCAATGCCATGCACGCCCTCTCACTCCGCAATGACGATCCACAGACCGCCTCGCGTCCGTTCGACAAGAACCGCGACGGTTTCGTCATGGGTGAAGGCGGTGGCTGCCTCATGCTCGAAGAGCTGGAGCACGCCTTAAAACGTGGTGCCGACATCTATGCCGAGCTTGTAGGTGTGGGCATGTCTGGCGATGCCTATCACATCACCGCGCCTCACCCAGAGGGCTACGGCGCTGCACTCAGCATGGAACGCGCCATCAAGGATGCTGGCATCGAAAAGACTGAGATCGAGCACATCAACACCCACGGCACCTCAACACCACAAGGCGATATCGCTGAGATTGTCGCCGTTCAAAAAGTGTTTGGCGAACACAGCTACAACATCAGCCTCAACTCCACCAAGTCCATGACGGGCCACCTGCTCGGCGGTACCGGCGCAGTCGAGGCCATCGCCACCATCATGGCACTCCACGAAGGTATCATCCCGCCCACCATCAACCACTTCGAGGATGACCCACAAATTGACCCGAAACTCGATTTCACCTTCAACACAGCCCGGAAGCGCGACATCCGCTACGCCCTCAGCAACGCCTTTGGCTTCGGCGGACAAAACACTTCGCTGCTTTTCAAGAAATACACAGTTTAAACCCTTAAGCAATGGCTCTGAGAGATTATCTTGCACATTGCTTTTCAAAGGACAAGGCCTTGTCGGAGTTCATCCACAACGACTTTGGCTTTTATCCCATTAATATCTCTTTGTACCAGTTGGCCTTCACCCATAAATCAGCCGCTGACAACAGCGTGGGTAACTTCAAGCTGAGCAACGAACGGCTTGAATACCTCGGCGATGCCGTGCTGAGCACCGTGGTGGCCGACTATCTGTTCCGCCTCTTCCCTACCAAGTCGGAGGGTTTTCTGACGGAGATGCGCTCTCGCATCGTCAGCCGCGCCTCGCTCAACAAGCTATCACAAAAACTTGGTTTTGAGCAGGTTATCCACTACTCTCACGACTCCCATTCCAACTTTAAGTCAATGGGAGGCAACGCCTTCGAGGCTTTCGTAGGCGCCCTCTATCTTGATCGCGGTTACGAATTCACCAAACACATCCTCCTCGACCGCATCATCAACGTCCACATCGACCTCGAACAGGTGGAGCAGACCGACGTGAACTTCAAGAGCAAGTTGCTTGAATGGTCGCAGAAAGGCAAACACCACCTCACTTTCAAGCTGATCGAGAACAAAAACGAGGGAGGTCATAATAAACTGTATCACGTAGTCGTTGTCATCGATGACAAGGAATACGCCACAGGCGCCGACTACTCCATTAAAGGTGCTGAACAACTCGGCGCTGAAAAGACCTGGAACATGCTTGTCGAACAAAACATCATAAAACCTGATAAGCATGAAAAAGAATAAGCTGGTTATTGCACCGTTCGACGATATCCATCTCATTGGTATCAACACGACGTTGGCCGATTACAAACTCGCCTATTACTTCAACGAGCTACTGCACTTCAATCTCGTGAGGCTGAAAGAAATACTGCTCGACGCTGTCAATCCATACACATTCTTTTATTACAATGCCGGCGAAAACCGCAATGCGTTTAATCTAGTGGCGCTGAAAAGCAAAGACCATCTTTGCATCAAGATCAACCCACATACCGATTACTTGCTAATCATCCGCAACCATATCACCGAAGAGCGTCTGGCTCAAATCGTGAAGATGATTCGCGACATTAAAGATGTGACACACGCTTTTTTGTTGGATTCTAGCAAGATACCTACTATCGACGTGTTACTCGAAAAAATCGAGATGCACGAAAGAGATTGTATTCAACAAACGAATTAAGCCATGAACAAGCTTCCACAACCCATTTTCTCCTCCAACAGCTTCTGGGCTCATATCATTGGCCTGCCTCTGTTCGTCTTGGGTATGCTGTTACTTTTCTGCCCATTTGCCTTCAAAAACTACGATATCGCTTTCGGAAGATATTCATTCCATATCGTGATGATCTTCTGCATCCTCATGGGTGTCATGCTGATCTCAAGGCTTATCATGCCTTTGGTTAATAGAAGAAACCCTATGACGCGAATTCAGTATTTTTTGGGTTGTCTGTTCGAGATGCTTTTTGCATCGGGCTTCACGGGGTTGTATCTATGGCTTTTCACCAAGAAAAATGACGCTTATTTTGTGTTCTTTGGCTATTCGTTGGTGTATCTGGCTGTGACGATGCTCATCCCTTATATCATCCTCTTCCTTTACAACCAAGTCACCGAAAAAGAGGAACTTCTCAACGATGCCAGTCGTATGACCCAAGGCGAGAAAATCAAGTTTGTGGATGAACGCGGCAATGTGAAACTCATTGTGACGCAAGCCTCCATTCTTTATATCCAATCTGACGAGAACTACCTCCGCATCTATTACTTGGATGACGGCAAGATCAATTCCTACCTGTTGCGCAGTTCCATGAAACGCATCGAGGAAATGTGCGCCAAAAACGGCTTAATCCGTTGTCACCGCTCTTATTTCGTCAATAAAAACAGAGTGGAAGTCCTTCAAAAAGAGAAGGACTTCACATACGCTGTTTTGGATGTGCCGAACGCGGCACACATTCCAGTCAGCAAAAACTATTACGACCAGATTTTGGCAATGCTATAAGAATTGAAAATTGAGAATTGAAAATTGAAGGATCCTATTTTGGATTTCATTTCAATTCTCAATTTTCAATTTTCAATTTACCCAACGTGAATATTTTCGTTGACCAACTTCATGATCTTCTCAGTGTCGTTGCCTAATTCCTTGCGGAGGTTGGCATCCTTGAAGTCACTGAGGTATTTGATCATGTAGTCGATGATGGCATCGGAGAATACTCCCTTGTCGGTGTAGATCTTGCGATCCTTCTTGAGTTCCTTGGCGGCAGCCACGCAGCTGTCAGGCAGTTGCTCGAGAGCCTCTTGCACTTTCTTGTTCTTGGCATCGTGGATGTTCACGCCGAGGCCGACATAGGTCTTTTCGGCCACCTTGAGGGCGTCTTTCATCTCGAAGCCGTGACGAGCTGCAGCGCAGAGGGCAGCCATCAGCAGGTACATGTCGGCGCAACCGTCGGAGGCACGCCATTCGAAGGTCTGCTTGTCGCTGAAGTCGCGGTTGGACTTCTTCTCCAGTGGGTTGGCGTTGGCCACCATGTCCTTACCATTGTTGATCCAGCCCAGCGGCACACGCACTAAGGCGCTGCGGTTGCTGTATGACCAGCACAGCGAGGTCGGGGCTTCCTGATGGGGCACCAAACGGAGGAATGACAGCGGATTCGGGTTACCGAAAGCAGGCAGCGAGGTACCGGCATCCATGTAACCGGCGATGGCACGCTTGCCATAGTCGCTGAGTTCGCCCTTTTCCACCATCACGCTCTTGCCGTTCTTCGTGAACTTGCAGTGTACGTGCATACCGGAACCAGCCTTGCCCACAGTGATCTTCGGGGCGAAGGTCAGCACCACGCCATACTGGTAGGCCAGCTGACGCATGATCCACTTGGCCACCACCAGTTGGTCGGCGGCATCCTCGATGTTAGTAGGCAGGAACTCAATTTCGTTCTGCTCATAGATCTTGCCGTCATGGGTGAAGTTACCCACCTCGGAGTGACCGTATTTGATCAAGCCACCAGCCTGGGCGATGAGACGCATAGCCTCCACGCGGTACTCGGTGAACTTGTTGAACGGGGCGCTCTCGTGATAACCTCTCTGATCTGGCACTTCGTAGATCTGTTCGTCATCGGCGATGATGTAGTATTCCAACTCGCCCATGGTTTCCATTTCGAGACCTGTGGTCTTTTTGAAGACTTGGTGAGCCTTGCGGAGGATGTACTCCGGTGAACTCTCGAAGGGCTCGCCATCACGGTTATAGAAAGAGCAGAGGATGTCGAGGGTAGGTACTTCAGTAAAGGGGTTACGGAATGCGGTCTTGTACTTCGGCACCACGTAGAGGTCGCTCTTACCAGCTTCGATGAAGGGGAAGAGGCTGGAGCCATCGACGCGTTCGCCAGCAGAGAGGATGTTCTCCAGATGCTCGGCGCTGTGAATCACGAAGTTCAAGGTCTTTAATTTGCCGTCCCATCCACAATAGTGGAAGTTGATGAATTCAATTTCATTTTCTTCGCAATAGCGGATGATGTCAGCGCGGGTAAATTCAGCTGCTGGCTTCTGCAGATAGCGAACCAGCAGGTTGGGGTTCATGGCAATGTGTTGATCCATTACAATATTTTTTAGGTTTGCATTTCCTTATTGGGGAGGCAAAGATAATAAATATTCTGGGATTTACCAATAAAACAGAAAAGTTTGTAAAATTACCGTTTCAGCATGTTGAAATAGGCATCCAAAAGCTTTTGTGCCCCGATATAGGCGCTCATGCGTTGGTTGCGGACGTCGTTTTCGATCAAAGGAAGCAGATCGGTGACCAATTGATTCTGATAGAAATCTGTTTTAAGCGCCGATTCCATGGTGTCGATCATCATTTGGACGTCCTGTTGGGAGCGTTTTTGCTGGAGGAAGCCGTTCTTGCGGATGGCCTGGACGTGGTCGTAGACCATTTGCCAGACGGCTTCGACGTTGTAGCCGGTCAAAGAAGAGCAGGTGAGCACCTTGGTTTCTTGGCCTGATTCAGGCATGGGGAACAGATGCAGGGCGGTCCGGCATTCGGCGGCGGCACGTTCGGCACGCATGACGTTATCGCCATCGGCTTTGTTGACCGCGATGCCATCAGCCATTTCCATGATACCACGTTTGATGCCCTGAAGCTCGTCGCCAGCACCGCTAATGAGAATCAACAGGAAGAAATCGACCATGGAGTGCACGGCGGTCTCCGATTGACCTACGCCGACAGTCTCGATAAAAATAGTGTCGTAACCAGCAGCTTCGCAAAGAATGACGGTCTCACGAGTCTTACGGGCCACACCACCTAAAGTACCGGCTGAAGCCGAAGGACGGATAAAGGCATTAGGATGCACCGAGAGCTCTTCCATGCGAGTCTTGTCACCTAAGATAGAACCTTTGGAACGTTGACTCGAAGGGTCGATGGCCAGGACAGCGAGTTTATAGTCGTTACGGCAGAGATACATGCCTAATGCTTCGATGAAGGTACTCTTTCCTGCGCCTGGAACACCTGTGATACCCAACCTCAATGCCTTGCCCGAGTGAGGCAGACAGGCGGCGATGATCTGCTGAGCCAATTCCTGGTGTTGGGGAAGGGCGCTTTCCACCAAAGTAATGGCCATGCTAAGCGCCACTCGATCGCCTTTGAGGATGCCATCCACATACCATTCCAGCGGCATCAGTTTAAGCCGATTGCGCTTCAAGCGTTCCAGCGCTTGAGGATTCACTTGGATGGGACCGTCTACACCTTCGGTGACTTTTAGGTTCGATTCCCATTCATGTTCCTGATTCTCAAAGTGTTCAATCTCCATAGACTCATCGAGTTTAAAAAGGCAAAGATAAGGTTTATTTATTTTTTTATATCTATTTCAGATTTTTTTTGTAACTTTGCATCTAATCTCTAACTGCACGCCATGACTACTAAACATCGGGTTCTTTTTGTACAACAGGAAATTACCCCCTATCTACCAGAAACTCCAATGAGTCTGTTGGGGCGAAACCTGCCCCAAGCTATTCAGGAAAAAGGAAAGGAAATTAGAATTTTCATGCCGCGATACGGCATCATCAACGAACGACGCAACCAGCTTCACGAAGTGATTCGCCTGTCGGGAATGAATCTCATCATCAACGACACCGACCACCCACTGATCATCAAGGTTGCCTCGATCCAAAAGGCCCGAATGCAGATTTACTTCATCGACAACGATGACTTCTTCTCCAAAAAGAAATACACGGTCTTCGACCAAAACGGCAAGTTCTGCGAGGACAACGACTACCGCTCCATCTTCTTCAATCGCGGTGTGATCGAAGCTGTCCGCAAACAAAACTGGTCGCCCGACATCGTCCACTGCAGCGGATGGTTCACCGCTCTCATGCCACTCTTCATCAAGAGAGGCTTCAAGGACAACCCCCTGTTTAACGAGTCCAAAGTGATCTATTCCATCTATGACGACAGTTTCCAAGGAAACATCAGGGCGGGCTTCGAGAAAAAAGTGAAACTCCCTGGCATGACCACCAAAGATCTCAAGTACTACAAGGATCCATCCTATGTCGACTTGACCAAAGCCGCCATCGACTTCTCCGATGGCATCATTATTGGTAGTGAAAAGATCAACCCAGAGATTGCCGAATACCTGAAAACCTGCAACAAACCCATCCTCGAATATCAAGCATCGGAAAACTACGCCGATGTTTACAACGATTTCTACGATACTATTCTCAATACCAAGTGATTAAAAAATTGAAAACATATTATTCTAAAATAAGTTTTAAAGCGCTACTTTTCAGCGCTTTAGCTTTATTATCTATCTCCTGTAGCAAAACCACAGAGAAAATCGGCAATGGCCTGCTGTCAGAAGGCGACCTCATCGGGGTTTATTTCACCGATACATTGGAGATCGAGTGCTTCTCTGAAATCATCGACGAGATGAGCACCAAAGGGATAGGAACCGTATTGTTCGGCTCGATGGTAGATCCTGTCATGGGACGTACCGATGCCAGCATTTTCACCCAGCTGCACCTCTCCTCAACCAACCAAAACTTCGGTTCTGAGGTCGTTGTCGACTCCATCGTGCTGCAACTTGGTCTTATTGGCTATTACGGAGATACAACAACTGTGCAAACGGTACACATTTACGAACTTGACGAAAGCTTAAGCCTTGACAGCAGCTACCGCCAATTCGACGATGTTGCCGTCAAGAGTTTTGATTTGGCCAACGGCTACCAATTCCAGCCTCATCCCAAATCCACTCCTACTATCCTTCAATCCGTCATCGGCGACGTAACTTACACCGACACCATCACCCAGCCAGTGATCCGCATCCCGTTGGATAACAGCTTTGGCCAGTATCTCGCCACCCTCGACCCCTCAGCGTATGACACTCCAGACGCCTTCAAAGAAGCCTGCTACGGCTTGAAGATCAGCTGCGAGAGCGTCGCACAGGACGGTGCCATCTGCTACCTCACTCCTACCTCCAACAACCTCACTCAGTTGCAGATCTATTATCGCGAATCGCCGACTTCTACCAAGCCGATGCGCTATTACTTCTATATCACTTCTGAAGACGCTTATTTCGACCAATATCTGCACGATTACACGTTGGGAAGTACCGAGTTCACCCAGCAAGTGGTTGATGGCGATACCACCTTGGGTCAAGACCAAGTGTATCTCCAATCCATGGGCGGCGTGAGAACAGTGTTGCGTTTCCCCAACATTAAACAATGGACCAACACCTTGGAACCCAACACCCACATCGTCATCAACGAAGCCAAGCTTATCTTCCCCGCTGCGGAAACCTTTGACGACACCAGCAACTTCACCCCACCCACTTCGCTGGCGTTGCTCAATATCGTTGACGACGACAACACTTCCTTATTGCAAGACTATTACGAAGGTTCCTCCTATTACGGTGGAAGCTACTCAAGCACCTACAATAACGTCACCTTCCGCATTGGCGAACACCTCCAAAGAGTCATCATGGGCCAACAGGAAAGCCAAGGTTTGTATGTCAGCATTGCTGGAGCAGCCATCAACGCCCAGCGCTGGATCATCGCAGGACCCAATGCTGAAAACGGGCTACGGTGCCATGTCAAATATTCTATTGTCAGTGAATAAATTATTATCATAATGAAAAAGCTTATCCTTATGTCTATCATCCTTGCCGGACTGACTTGTCAGGCTCAACAGAAAGAAACCACCGTGGTCATCGAGACCTCCATGGGCACCATTAAAGCCGTCTTGTATAACGACACTCCGCTGCACCGCGACAATTTCATCAAATTGGTGAACGAAGGCTGGTACAACGGCTCTCCTTTCCACCGTGTCATCAAGAACTTCATGATCCAAGGCGGTCAAAACGCTGATGGACGCATGGATCCCGGTTATAAAGTCCCTGCCGAGTTCCGCGAGAACCATTTCCACAAGAAAGGTGCACTCTGCGCTGCCCGCCAAGGCGACCAGGTTAACCCTCAGAAGGCATCCAGCGGATCACAATTCTACATTGTTCAAGGCGAGGTGTTCGACGAAAGAAAACTTAGTTTTTACGAAGAACGCTTAGGCAAGATCTTCAGCGCCAAGCAACGCCAGGCCTACATGACCGTGGGTGGTACCCCGCATCTCGACGGCGACTACACCGTATTTGGCGAGGTGATTGAAGGACTCGACATCGTCGATAAAATTGCCGGCGTCAAGACTGGCTACATGGATGTACCCGTAGAACCGGTAACTATCAACAAGATCACTATTGAGAAATAAGATGAAAGAGAAAATCGAACAAATACTGAACGAAGTCAAGAACTTCCAAGCTGACAACAAAGAGGCTTTGGAGAACTTCCGTATTACATACTTGAGCAAGAAAGGTGTTATTCCTGCCTTGTTCGCTGATTTCAAAAACGTGGCTCCCGAACTCCGTAAGGAGATGGGCATGCGCCTCAACGAGCTAAAAAACACCGTCACCGAGAAGGTCGAGGAACAACTCTCACGTTTCGAAACGCAAGGCAGCTCCGATGCCGGTTTCGATCTGACCATGCCTGCTGGTGAGATGCGTGGCTCACGCCACCCGCTCTCCATCGTGCGCCGCGACATCAACGAGATTTTCTCACATCTTGGCTTCACCATCGCTGAAGGACCTGAAATCGAAGATGATTATCATGTGTTCACCGCTCTGAACTTCGCCCTCGACCATCCGGCACGCGACATGCAGGACACCTTCTTTATCCAGAAGGATCCCAACGAGAACAAGAGTACCGATATCCTGCTTCGTACCCACACCTCCAGTGTTCAGGTACGTGCCATGGAGAAACAACAGCCGCCCATCCGCATCATCGCTCCTGGACGCGTGTTCCGTAACGAGGCTATCTCAGCCCGTGCTCACTGCATCTTCCATCAGATTGAAGGCTTGTATATTGACGAAAATGTGTCGTTTGCTGACCTCAAACAGACGCTCTATCACTTTGTTCAAGAGTTCTTTGGCGAAGGCACCAAGGTACGTTTCCGTCCCTCCTACTTCCCCTTCACCGAGACTTCGGCAGAGATGGACATCTCATGCAACATCTGCGGCGGCAAAGGCTGCAACATTTGTAAACACACCGGTTGGGTGGAGATCTTAGGCTGCGGCATGTGCGACCCCAATATTTTAATCGCCAGTGGCATCGATCCAGAGAAATACACAGGATTTGCTTTCGGCATGGGCGTGGAACGTATCGCCATGCTGAAATACGGCATCAACGACTTGAGATTGTTCTTTGAAAACGACCTGAAGTTCCTCGAACAGTTCGAACTAGCGTAACACGTCATTGCGAGCGAAGCGAAGCAATCCAGTTTGAGTCAAGTTGGATTGCTTCGTCGCTAGCGCTCCTCGCAATGACGGACTCATTCTTTTTTCTCTTCTTTGATCTCTTCCTCGTCCTTGCCGTCCAGTCCGTCTTTAAAACTCTTGACACCTTTGCCTAATCCGCGCATCAACTTGGGAATTTGCGTACCGCCAAACAATAAGAGCACAACCAATGCGATGATAAGGAGTTCCTGGGTGCCGATGAATAATGCTGTCATAATTTGAATGTTTATTTTGATGCAAAAATAACAAATCTATGAAAAACAAGGTCTTATTTCTTTCTTTTCTCTTGCTGATGGGTGTTAATCTTATGGCACAAAAGCCCTTAACCCTGCAGTCGCCCAACGGAAAAATCACTGTCACCGTCAACACAGGCGAACGTTTGAGCTATGCTGTAACACATGAAAACACAGTGGTTTTGGCTGAGTCACCCATCGCCATGAACCTTGACAATAACATCGTGTTGGGCGTTCCAGCCAAAGTGAAATCGACCAAAACAAAAAGCATCGATCAAGTCATTCAAGCTAATTTTTACAAAAGAAATAAGATTCAAGATCAGTATAACGAACTGGTAATCAACTTTAAAGGAAATTATAGTGTAGTTTTCCGTGCTTATAACGAAGGTGTGGCCTATCGATTTGAAACCACCTCTAAGAAACCCTTTAACGTGATTTCCGAGACGGCTGACTTCAACTTCGACGAAGACTATACCGCTTGGATTCCATACGTGAATGCCCGTAAAGGCGAAGGCGACTTCATCCAACAACAGTTTTTCACTTCATTCGAAAACACCTACACCATCACGCCTTTGAGTAAGATGGAACCTGAAAGACTGGTGTTTCTGCCTGCTTTGGTAGCATTGAAAGACGGTAAGAAAGCCGTGATCACCGAAGCTGATTTGGAAGATTTCCCTGGCTTGTTGTTAAGGAACGAAAAAGGCTTGAAAGGCTTTACGGCTGTCCATGCTGGCTATCCCAAAGTGGAAGAACAAGGCGGACACAACAACTTGCAATACGTGGTGAAGGAACGTGAGAACTACATTGCCAAAGTCAATGGAAAACGCACTTTCCCTTGGCGTTGCATCGTGATCTCGGAGAATGACAAGGATCTAGCCAATAGCGATATGGTCTACAAACTCGCCTCGCCCTGCCGTGTCGATGACCTCAGCTGGATCAAGCCTGGCAAGGTAGCTTGGGACTGGTGGAACAACTGGAACATTTACGGCGTTCCTTTCAAGGCCGGTATTAACAACGACACTTACAAATACTACATCGATTTCGCTTCGAAATACGGCATCGAATACGTGATTTTGGACGAAGGATGGGCCGTGAACAAAAAAGCCGACCTCTTCCAAGTGGTACCTGAAATTGACTTGCAAGAGTTGGTCAACTACGGCAAGGAACGCAATGTAGGTATCGTCCTTTGGGCTGGTTATGCGGCCATTGACAAGGATATGGAGCATGTGTGCCAGCACTATTCTGAGATGGGCGTGAAAGGCTTTAAGGTCGACTTCATGGACCGCGACGACCAAAAGGTGGTGGACTTCTACTATCGTATGGCAGCTATGGCAGCAAAATACCATCTGTTCGTCGACTTCCACGGAGCATACAAGCCTACGGGACTGAGCCGCACCTATCCCAATGTGCTCAACTATGAAGGCGTATATGGCTTGGAACAGGCTAAATGGGACAACGAAGGCGATCTGGCCTTAAACGAAGTCACCATCCCATTTATCCGTATGGTGGCCGGCTCGTTCGACTACACTCAGGGAGCCATGCATAATGCCCAACGAGGCAGCTTCTCCGCCAATTGGGGAGAGCCGATGAGCCAAGGAACCCGTTGCCGTCAACTGGCAGAATACGTCATCTTTGAATCACCATTCAACATGCTCTGCGACAGTCCGAGCAACTACCTGAAGGAAGACGAATGTACCCAATTCATCGCCAGCGTACCTACCACTTGGGATGAGACCGTGGTGCTAGATGGTAAGGTTGGTGAATATTTGGTGATCGCCCGTAAGAAAGGTTATCAGTGGTACATCGGTGCCATTACCAATTGGGAAGAGCGTGATTTAGAATTGGACCTCTCTGCATTGCCTGGCTTTGGTGCCAAATCGGGAAGGATCTTCCGCGACGGTCCCAACGCCAACCGTGTGGCTAAAGACTACGTCTCCGAGCAAATTCAAGTTTGGGGTAATACCGTCAAAGTGCATCTCGCTAAAGGCGGTGGTGCGGTCATGGTTTTCTGAACGACGGCCACGGCTCTGCTTTAGGCAAGGGTGCCACAATCTCTATCTGGGTCTTCTGCACAGGATGTTCAAACGAAATCCGATAGGCATGTAAACATATCGAAGCGTCTGGATTACTCCGAGGATAACCGTATTTTAAATCCCCTTTAATGGGACATCCAATATGCGCTAACTGGCAGCGGATCTGATGATGACGACCCGTGAAAAGTTCCACTTCCAGCAGATAATAATTTTCGGATTTTCCTACCAAACGATAGCTCAAACGGGCCAACTTAGCCTCTTTCGTGCCTTCTGGAACGACATACGATTTGTTTTGTTTCTCGTTCTTCACGAGGTAGTTTTCCAACACGTCGGCATCTTTCGGGGGACGGTTTTTAACGATGGCAAGATATACCTTATGAAAATCGCGGTCTTTCACTTTTACCGTCATCCGCGAGAGTGCCTTGCTCGTCTTGGCGAACACCACCGCACCACTTACTGGGCGGTCGATACGATGTACCAAACCTGCAAAAACGTTACCGGGCTTATCGTATTTCTCCTTGATATAGTCCTTGACATCATCCAAAAGGCATTTGTCTCCCGTTTTGTCGCCTTGGACAATCTCTGAAGGCAACTTGTTCACCACAATCAGGTGGTTGTCTTCGTATAATATTCTATCGTTAATCTTCATGCTACAGAGCGGGCATCCTACGGATGCTCTATGATTATTCCGCTACCAAGAACGAAAGGTTCGGTTTCGTGATACATCACCCCAAACTGTCCCGGAGCGATGCCTGAGATGGCTACATCCGAAATGATGTCTGCGCCTTGTTCCGTAATATGGATTGTACCCATGGTGAACTCGGGTTGATGACGGATCTTGTAACGCACACGCATGCCCTCGGTGAGATGCAATGTTGGATTCATCATCTGGAGATCGCCTAAGGGGATGATATCGGTGTATTGCGCCACGGGATCGTAGCCCTGAGAAACATAAACGATGTTGTTCGGGATGTCCTTTTTCACCACAAACCAAGGACCGCCGCCTAAGCCTAGACCTCTGCGCTGCCCGATCGTATGGAACCAGAAGCCTTTATGACGACCTAATTTTTTACCCGTCTCCAGCTCTACAATGTCGCCAGGCATCTCGCCTAAATACTCTCGGATATAGTCGTTGTAATTGATCTTGCCCAAGAAACAAATTCCTTGGCTGTCGTGGCGTTCCGCCGACGGAAGCTTATATTTTGCTGCTAATTCACGGACTTGGGGCTTGGGGATATCGCCTATCGGGAAGATCACCTTGCTTAACTGGGCGTAAGTGATTCTACCAAGAAAATACGTCTGATCCTTAAAGGTGTCGGCTGCGGTACCAAGCCAAAAGATACCATTTTGATCCTCCCAAGAGCGGGCGTAGTGTCCGGTAGCAATCTTATCGAAGTTATGGCCTTCCTTCTCTTCAAAGGCGCCCAACTTGATCCAGCGATTGCACATCACGTCAGGATTCGGTGTCAAGCCTTTGCGCACCATCTCCATGGTGTAGCGGCCCACCGTCTCAAAATACTCATGTTGCAAATCTACGATATCGAACCTGCAGCCGTATTTTTTGGCGATATAGGTAGTGATCTCGATATCCTCTTCCGCCGGACAGCTCGACAGGTCTTCTTTCCCTTCCATCCCAATCTTGATGTAGAAGATGTGTGGATCGTAGCCCTGTTCTTTGAGCAGCGGCACTACCACGGAGCTGTCAACTCCACCCGATACCAATGCGGCGATGTTCACTGGTCAGTCAATTATGCGAATCTGTTTTGAATGATTTCACACAAGAAATCAACGGCCTTGCCGGGCTCAATATCTGTGACGTTTAGCACTATGTCATAGTTATGGGCATCGAAACGTGACGTGCTGGCGACATTGTTCACAAAAGTATCGCGTTCTTTGTCGATACGATCAATGACTTTAGCTGCTTCTTCGTTGCTCAGGTTTTGCTTTTTGGCGATACGAGCAATGCGTTTGTCACGATCGGCCATGATGAGTACATGAAACGCATTGGGGTCACCACGGAAGATGTTGAATGCAGCGCGACCGATAATGATACAGCTTTCCTCCTCGGCGAGTTCACGTAACAAGCGTGCTTCGACGTAATAGAGCGTCATCGGGGTGGCCTCAGTCTTTTCGCCTGGATTGTAGCTCGCTGCCCCAAATCTCTGGTAGAACCGGCAAAAATCGTCCCACCATACATTTTTCTTCGCTTTGATACGATCCATAGCCTCAGGAGTGATGTCGAACTGTTTGGCAACTTCATCCAACATGATTCGGTTATAAACCTTAAAACCCAACTTCTCAGCAAGCAGGCGAGCTATTTCTCCACCACCGCTACCACATTCACGATTGATGGTTATAATGACTTTCTTTTGATCCATATTATTACAATTTACTGCAAAGATACAACTTTTTTCTGAAATCTTATTCTGTCAACGAATAAGGTTTATCTTTAGCGTTTAGACCTCGTGAAAGATTGGGCTGAGCGCTCATTTCGAAAACCAGTTCCCCGCCTTGCATCAGCTCTTCATGAGTGAGGTAAAGCTTCGAGATGTCTTGGCCGTTGAAAGAGACTTTTTGCACATAGCGGTTTTCGTCGCTCACTTCGGGTGCCTTGATCTCCAAGGTCTTGCCATTGCCTAAACGCACTTTCAACTCAGGCAGGTAAGGCGCACCCAACACATATTGGTCGCTACCAGGACAAACGGGATAGAATCCCATAGCGGAGAAGATGTACCAAGCCGACATCTGGCCACAGTCGTCGTTGCCACAAAGACCGTCAATATTGTTTTTGTAGAAACGGTTCATGATTTCACGAAGCCAATACTGGGTCTTGTAAGGCTGTGAGGTCCAGTTGTAAAGATAAGCGATATGATGCGCCGGCTCGTTACCATGGTTATAACAACCCATCAGCCCTTCCTCAGTCACATCTTCAGTGTTTTCGAAGAATTCTTTAGGCAATTGCATCACAAACAAGGTGTCGAGGTTATGGATAAACTGCTCATCGCCACCCATGGCTTCAATCAGGCCCTTCACATCTTGTGGCACATAGAACGAATACACCCAGGAATTGCCTTCCACAAAGCCTTCACCTTCGGTGTCCATCAGACTGAACGGCTCTTTCCAGGTGCCATCGCTCAAGCGTGGACGGGCAAAACCCAGCTCCGTGTCGAAGGTGTTGCGCCAGTTAGCTGCTCGTTGCTTGTATTCAGAGGCCATCACGGTATCACCGGCTTTCAAGGCCGTTTGATAGATAGCCCAATCGTCATATGCATATTCCATAGTGACCGACACACAGCCGCTATTACGATCAAAGGGCACATAACCCAAGCGTTGGTAATCCACTAAGTTTACATAATAGGGGCAGGTGGAGCTGCGGCGCATGGCGTCCAAGCCGCAATGACGGAAGGTGCCTTTGATGTAAGCGTCAGCCAATACTGAAACAGCGTGATAGCCAATCATACACCAGTTCTCATTACCCATGTGCGACCAAACGGGGAGCAATCCGTGGACGCTCTGCTCGCTGTGTTTCAGCATGGATTGCACCATGTCGGCGTTGCGTTTGGGCTGCAACACATTGAACAGCGGATGTAGAGCGCGATAGGTATCCCATAACGAAAACACAGTGTAATTCGTAAAGCCTTCTGCCTGATGGATGTTATGGTCAAGGCCTCGATACTGCCCATCCACATCCATGTACACCGATGGATTGATCATTGTGTGATACAGTGAGGTGTAAAGCATCGCCTTTTGATCTTCAGTGCCTTCGGCTTGAAGTACTGCCAATTCTTTATTCCACTTGGCTTGGGTTTCAGCCAACAATTGATCAAAATTACGGCCGTCAGTCTCAGCATGAAGGTTTCTCAAGGCTCCTTCAGTACTCGTAGCAGAAAGCGCCACTTTCATTTCCAAGGTTTCCGGATTCGCAAAGCTGAAATAAGCCACAATCTTGCGACCCGTCATCTCCGGGAAATTCCGATTGACTTGGAACTTACCCCACATGCCATTGTATTTTGGCTTCTGCAACTCACGATAGCCATAATCGACGATGGGCTGATTAAAACAGATGGCAAAATAGGTGTAATTTGTCCTGGCCCAGCCATTGGTGATGCGGTAGCCCGTCAACAGCGTGTCGTTCTCCACGCGAAGGTTGGCCCAAAGTGTCTTGCCGTCATAATTATAAATGGCATGTTGCAAATCAAGGATGATGCTGCCGTTTTGGCCTTCGGGATAGGTGTAGCGATGTACTCCGACATGCTCTGTAGCTGTGAGCTCAGCCTTGATGTTGTAATCGTCAAGAACCACGGTGTAATAGCCGGGATGAGCCTCTTCTGTGGCATGACTATAGCGCGAGCGGTAACCTGCATCAGGATCGGTTTGCGTTCCAGGATTGAACTTGATGGCACCTGTAACAGGCATCACCAAAATATCGCCTAAATCGGAGTGACCTGTGCCGCTGAAATGCGTGTGGCTGAAACCCACTATAGTACTATCTTTATGCTGATAACCAGCACAATATTCATATACTCTTGGCTGATACTCGCCGTCAATGTCATGCGGCACCGTGTCGGTATCAGGACTCAGCTGAACAATACCAAACGGAGCACAAGCGCCAGGAAAGGTATGACCCATGCCGTTTGTTCCGATGATGGGATTGACATAATGGATATAGTCGACTGTGTCTATGGTTTCTTGTTGATGATTTGCACAACCGAAAAACAACACGCTTAAGGCTATCAGTAAAAATATTCTCTTCATAAGATAGGATTTTGCCACAAAAATACAAAAAAATATTTATCTTTGTGAAAAATAATTAGTATGATCGAACCACACGAACTCGGAAAAATTGGCGAAGAACTCGCCGTGGAATACTTGACCGATAAAGGATATCAAATCCTTGAACGCAATTGGCATTCAGGACATAAGGAAATTGACATCATTGCACTTGACGACACCACCTTGGTGGTCGTAGAAGTGAAGACACGCAAATCTGACGACTACGGTGAGCCTGACATTGCCGTCGGCATAACCAAACAAAAGATGCTCATCTGGGCGGCAGATGCATACGTTCGGTATAAGAATTTAGATGTGGATGTCAGGTTTGACATCATCTCAATAGTGATCTCCGACGCTGAGCCGGAGATCGAACATATTGAGGATGCTTTTGTTTGTACTTCGCGTTAACCTACAGAGCAACCCGGAGCAACCAAATCGCTGGGGGTAAGCAGCACCAAGCGGCCGTCCTTATCCTCAGCGGAGAGGATCATGCCCTCACTGACTACACCTTTCAGCTTACGTGGTTCGAAGTTGGCGATGAAGCAGACCTGCTTGCCCACCAGCTTTTCAGGTTCGGTGTAGTACTTGGCGATGCCACTGACGATCGTACGCTTCTGCATACCGTCGTCGATGAGGAACTGTAACAGCTTATCGGCTTTCGGCACCTTTTGGCACTCAAGGATGGTACCCACGCGGATGTCAACCTTCATGTAATCGTCGAAGCTCACCACAGGCTTCACATCAGCGGGTTTCCAAGCATTCAGTTGGTTGGCTTTCTTGGTGTCTTCCAACTTCTGCAGTTGGGCAGCCACCACGCTGTCTTCGACCTTCTCGAACAGCAGCTCAGGTTGACCTATCGTGTGGCCTTCAGGCAGCAAAACCGTCTTTCCGGCGTCTTCCCAACCCTTGAACAACAAATGGAGCATACGCTGCAACTTCCTTGCGCTGAAAGGCAGGAATGGCTCGCTCAAAATAGCCAGATGGGATACGATTTGCAGCGACAGAGCCATCACGGTCTTCACACGTTCAGGATCCGTCTTGATCTGCTTCCAAGGCTCGTTGTCGGTGAGGTATTTGTTACCCAGACGGGCCAGGTTCATCAATTCTGACAGCGCTTCGCGGAACTTGTAATTCTCAATGAGACGGCCGATCTTAGAGGCATAGCCATCCATCTCGGAAACCACAGCCTGATCGGTATCGTTCATACCCATCAAAGCAGGCACCACGCCATTATAAAACTTATGTGTCAGCACGAGGGTGCGGTTCACGAAGTTGCCGAAGATAGCTAACAACTCGTTGTTGTTGCGGTCCTGGTAGTCCTTCCAAGTGAAGTTGTTGTCCTTGGTTTCGGGAGCATTGGCGGTCAAGACATAGCGCAACACGTCTTGCTTACCAGGGAACTCCTGCAGGTATTCGTGCAACCACACAGCCCAGTTGCGTGAGGTTGAAATCTTGTCGTTTTCAAGGTTCAGGAACTCATTGGCGGGCACATTGTCAGGCATGATAAAGTCACCGTAGGCTTTCATCATGCAAGGGAAGATGATGCAGTGGAACACGATATTGTCCTTGCCGATGAAGTGCACCAGCTTGGTCTCAGGGTCTTTCCACCATTTTTCCCAGTCTTCGCCACGTTGTTCGCAGATCTCTTTGGTATTGCTGATGTAGCCGATAGGTGCGTCGAACCACACATACAGCACTTTGCCGTCAGCACCCTCAATCGGGACGGGTACACCCCAGTCGAGGTCACGGGTGACAGCACGAGGTTGCAGGCCACCGTCGAGCCAGCTCTTCACTTGGCCGTAGACATTGACTTTCCACTCTTTGTGACCTTCGAGAATCCACTCACGGAGCCAGCCTTCATATTGATCTAAGGGCAGGTACCAGTGCTTGGTCGGCTTCTTCACCAAAGCTGCACCGCTCAACTGTGAATGAGGATTGATCAATTCATCAGGGCTCAATGAAGAACCGCATTTCTCGCATTGGTCGCCGTAGGCGCCATCGGCACCGCATTTCGGGCAGGTACCCACGATATATCTATCGGAAAGGAACTTCTGACGTTCTGGATCGAAGTATTGCTCAGTCTCCTTTTCGATGAACTTCCCTTCGTCGTAGAGTTTCTTGAAGAACTCCTGAGCCGTAGCACGATGCATCTTTGAAGAGGTACGGGAGTAGATGTCGTAGCTGATGCCTAACTCCTCGAACGACTTCTTGATGATGCCGTGGTAACGATCCACGATATCCTGAGGCGTGCAGCCTTCTTTCTCAGCCTTGATGGTAATCGGCACGCCGTGCTCGTCGGAACCACCGACAAACAGCACTTCCTGGCCGCACATTCGCAGATAGCGGACGTAAGTGTCGGCGGGGATATAGACGCCGGCAAGATGACCGATGTGGACGGGGCCGTTGGCGTATGGCAAGGCCGTAGTTACCGTGTAACGTTTGAAGTGTTTGTTAGTTGATTCCATAATTTGAGTGTTTTTTAAAACAAAGTGCAAAAATAATGCTTTCAATCAAAAAAAATATAAATTTGCACTTTAAACCTTAAAAAAATGGATATTGTCATTGCTGGAGACGGTGAAGTTGGTCTGCACTTGGCTGAAGCCCTGGTGCGCGACAACCATAATATCACTATCGTCGATCCTCACGAAGAGTTGCTGAAAATGGTGGAGTCACATTCCGACTTGATGACCATCACGGGCGACTCAACTTCAACCTCGGTGTTACGCCGTGCCAACGTGTCGAGGGCTGACTTGGTCATCGCCGTGTTGCACGACGAGCACATCAACCTCCTCACAGGCATCATCGCCAAGAAACTTGGAGCCAAAAAAGTCATCGCCCGCGTCAACACCATGGAGAACCTCAGTCCCGAGGTGTGGCGTATGTATCAAGACCTTGGCATCGACGGACTGCTCTCACCTGAAGATATTGCCGCCCAAGAGATCATCTCATTGCTGAAAAAGAACGCGTCGCTTGAGACCTATGACTTCTCGGGAGGCAAGTTGCAGCTGTTTATGGTGAAGCTCGAGTCAGAGGCAGAGATCATCGGCAAGAGCGTCAGCGAAGTCGTGGAGCAATACCAGCACATCGACTTCCGTATCGCCGCCATCCACCGCAGGCAAAACACCTTCATCCCGCAGGACGACACCGTGTTCCAGCTGGCCGACATGGTGTATGTGGTCACCAAACCGCACGCCGTGAAAGACATCATCAAGCTCAGCGGTAAAAAGCAAATCAACATTCACAATGTCATGATTGTGGGTGGCGGTCGTGTGGGACGCATCACCGCCAAGCGCCTTGAGAACGATTTGAATATCAAGATTTTGGAAATCAGCAAGGAACGTTGCAACGAGCTCACCAACCACCTTACCAATGCCTTGGTGGTCAACGCCGATGCCCGTAACCTCGACATCCTCGAAGAGGAAGGCATCGCCAACGTGGACGCTTTCATCGCTGTCACTGAAAATACTGAGACCAATATTCTCACCTGCCTACAGGCCAAGGCTTTCGGCGTAAAGAAGACCATCGCCTTGGTAGAGAACATCGACTATATCGACATCTCACAGAACATCGGCATCGACAGTATCATCAACAAGAAACTCATCGCTGCCAGCTACATGGTACGTTACACCCTCGGCGCCAAAGTGTCTTCCATGAAATGCCTGAGCGGAATTGACGCCGACATCGTGGAGTTTGAAGTCCGCCAAGGCTCTGCGGTCACCCGAAAGATGATCGGCCGACTCCCGATGCCATCGGATGCCATCATCTGCGGTATCGTACGCGATGGAGAGAGCTATATCGCCACCGATGAGTTCGAGATCCAAACCGACGACCGCGTGGTGGTGCTGGCGTTGCCCAATGCCATCCCCGCAGTTGAACGTCTGTTCCATTAACATCGACTTACGATGAGCGCCAGTAGCAAAATCAGTCTCGCCGTACTACTTCGTGTCCAGGGATTCCTGTTGATCATCGAAGGAGTGTTTATGCTGTTGGTGCTTCCCGTCTCTTATTTCCATCATGGCATCAATGCGTTCAGCATGCCTATTGCCGCCCTCATCACAGCGATGACGGGTTTTGTGCTGTGTTTCTCCACTCGGAAAAAACGTGGCCAACGCCTCAACCACCGCGAAGGCGTCATTACTATCTGCCTCTCGTGGCTGGTGCTCTCGGTGTTCGGAGGGTTGCCTTTCCTCCTCAGCAAGAGCGTTCCTAACTTTACTGACGCATTTTTCGAGGCCTTGTCTGGTTTCACCACCACTGGCGCCACCATCCTCACCAACATTGAGGCGGTGTCTAAGGACATCCTGCTTTGGCGTAGCATGACGCAATGGATTGGCGGCTTGGCCATCATTGTATTTGCTGTGGCCCTCATCCCTTTCTTAAGCGTTGGCGGCATGCAGTTGTTTATGACCGAGATGAACGGCATCAACTACGACAAGCTGCATCCCCGCATCATGCACACAGCTAAGCGTCTTTGGGGGCTTTACATCTTCTTTACCCTGCTTGAAACCCTGCTTTTGTATTGGGGCGACATGGACTGGTTCGACGCCCTTTGCCATTCCCTGACTACGATCTCGTCAGGCGGCTTCTCCACACGGACAAGCAGCATTGCAAGCTATTCCAATTATTCCCAGATCGTGGTGACCTTTTTCATGATCCTCTCGGGATGCAACTTCACCTTACTACTGATCACCTTGGTGCGTAACCCCATGGCACTATTCAAAAACGAGGAGTTCCAACACTTCATCATCATGATTGTCGGCATCAGCGCTCTGCTGGCTATCGCGTTGTATTTCATGGAAGACATGAATGTGGGTGGGGCGCTTCGCTCAGCGTTCTTCAGTGTGGCTTCGGTACTGACTACCACGGGATTCGCCGTGAGCGATTACACGCTGTGGCCCATAGGTTTGTGGGTAGTGTTATTGCTGTTGATGTTTGTCGGAGCTTGCTCTGGCTCCACCTCAGGAGGCATCAAGATTATCCGGCACTTGATTTTCACCAAAAACGCTTTTTTAGAGTTGAAGCGCATCCTACATCCCAATGCCGTCATCCCCGTGAAGATTAATGGCAAATCCGTCTCTAAGAGTGTGATTTACAAAACAATGACCTTTGTCTTCGTGTATTTCTTCATCTTCGTTCTTGGCACACTGATCTTGCTTTCGTTAGGCATCGATTTCAACACCTCGGTAGGTGCTTCGGTTGCCACGCTTAGCAACCTCGGTACCGGCGTAGGCGAAGTTGGACCTTTCGGCACCTACGCTTTCTTGCCACAAGTAGCCAAATGGGTACTGGCCATCTTCATGCTGTTAGGCCGAGTGGAGTTGTTTACCTTGATTGCTATCTTTTCAAGGAATTTCTGGAAATAACATCATTCCTTGATGAACCTGCAATAAAAAAACAAAATACTTGCTATATTTGCAAAGTAAACAACTTTATCAATCCTTCTATGATTTTTTATTTCTCCGGATGCGGCAATAGCCGCCATGCAGCTGAAACATTAGCTCAAGGACTCAACGACACATTGGTCTTTATCCCAGAAGCAACACGTGAAAACCGTTATGACTACACCCTGACTGAAGGTGAACGGCTCGGCTTTGTGTTCCCAATATACTCTTGGGCTCCTCCCCAATTGGTGCTCGATTTCGTTAAAAAACTCCAGTTGGCTGCCAAGCCTGAATACGTGTACTTTGCCTGCACCTGTGGTGACGAATGTGGACACACTGAAAAGTTCTTCCGCAAGGCTATCCAGGAAAAAGGTTGGGAACTATCGGCGTGTTTTAGCCTGATTATGCCCGAGACCTACGTAGGCATGCCCGGTTTCAAGCTCGACACCGAAGAGAACGCCAAGAAAAAAATCGACAACGCAGACGCCACTTTAGAGAGAAATATACCCCGACTGATCAATAAAGAACAATTTTCAGAAATCACCGTAGGCAGTTTTGCTTGGATAAAAAGCCATGTGATTCAATCGAGTTTTAGCAAATTCGCTTTGGATGACAGCAAATACCGCGTCACCGAAAAGTGCATCAGTTGCGGTAAATGCGTGGAAGCCTGCCCATTAAAGAACATCACCCTCGACGACGGCCATCCGAAATGGCATGGTCATTGCACTATGTGTATGGGATGCTACCACCATTGTCCCGTGAATGCCATCCACTACGGTAAAGCCACGGAAGGGAAAGGCCAGTATTATTTTAGAAAAAGTTAAACGTAAAAATCTATAAGCCATGAAAAAAGTCTTTTTGTATCTGCTCTTACTCATTGCTGTCCCCGCTACAGCTCAGCCTGGCCTCTTCGGAAGAGGTCCTCACTCCCATTCACGCGCCATTTCTGGACAACCTTGCCGTGGTCCGTTGATCAAACCCGGTCATTCCGCTCATATGGAAGCACCCGGTATGAATCCACGTGATTTCGAGGATGCCGTAAGGGTTATCAGCGAAGAAAATTTCGACGATAAACGCTTGGAATTAGCCAAGTATATCATTAAGTCAAATCCTATGAGTGCCAGACAGATAGCCCGTGTCTGCACACTTTTTAATTTCGAAGCCAACAAATTGGAATTCGCTAAATTCGCTTATCCCTATTGCGTGGATAGAAATAGATATTTCATTGTGGATGAGGTATTTAACTTTAGTGCCTCAAGGGACGAACTTCATAAATACATTCAAAATTGGCAATAACTAAATACTTGAAAATATGAAAAACCGACTTTTTACACTTCTTGCCTTACTCTTGGCTTTTGGCACTACTCATGCTTTTGCGCAATGCGAATTCACGGTTACCGACAACCAGCCTTACATTGAAGATTTCGAAGGAACAACCTTTGAGTGTTGGACGGTAGAGACCGTCGGCGCTGGCAACTGGACCACTATGGCTGGCAGCGGAACCACCTTGGCAGCCTTCTCGTTCACCAATGTGGGCGATGAAGCACGCTTGATTTCTCCCGTTATCAATCTTTCGGAGGTAAGCGGTGCCACCTTTAGTTTCACCTACGCCATGATGGGTTTTTATGATATGGATGAACTCGTGGTGAGCTATCGCTCTTCGGAAACGGATGCTTGGCATACCTTAGGTACCTACAGCGTCAGCGACTATCAGAACTTTTTCGAGGAATCCTTCACCCTGTCAGACCTCTCGTCGACCTACCAGGTTTCGTTTTTGGGTCGCGGACTGGGCGGCTATATGATCTTCGTAGATAACATCGAAATCATGGGCGAAGGCGGTTGCGCACGTCCCGTGAATCTCCAGGCCACTGAAATCACAGCGTTTTCAGCGCTTTTAGGATGGTCAACCTCAGGAAACGAAGAGAGTTGGGTGATTGAGACAAATGGAAACGAAAAACCCGTTGACGTCCAGCCTTATCTGATGGAGTTTTTGGAACCCCAAACCGAGTACACTTTCCGTGTAAAGGCCATCTGTGGAGATGGCAATGAATCCGAATGGTCGGTTCCCATCACTATCGAAACCCACTGCGATGTCATTGTAGTGACCGACGAAGAGCCTTATTTCGATGACTTTGAGGCCTCTGAAGACTTCGTTTGCTGGCATAATGAAATCATCTCTGGTATTGACGAGTGGGTGGTGGATCCCGGCTACACGATCCTCAACAACACCGCCTTCTTCATCTGGTTGGGCGGCGAAGCCATGCTCATTTCCGCTCCGTTGGACATCACAGCCGTCACCAATCCCACATTGAGTTTCCGTCACAAACAAAAGTTAGGCTTGAACTATGCCACCGTCGACCAGTTGATCGTGGGATATCGTACCAGTGAAAACGACAACTGGCATACGCTGTTGAACTTTACGGATGCCACCGACGATTGGGAAGATGTGACCGTTGCACTGCCTGATCCCTCTGCCATCTATCAAATCACCTTTGAAGGCATTGGTCATGATGCCGAAGGCGTTTACGTTGACGACGTGAGGGTTGGCTGTGGCAGTAACGTAGGCATCAGTGAAGTTGATACCGATATTGTTTATGGAGAAGTTGAGTATTACGATTTATTGGGAAGAAAAATGACTGGATCACAGCTTTGCTCTGGCGTTTATATCATGAAAATCAAGAGCGAAAAAGGCGTCGTCATTAAGAAAATCTTTAAGGACTAATCCATGAAAAAAACGAATAGCCTATTGGCAGCACTTTTACTGCTGCCACTGTTCTTAAATGCACAACATTTCAACGATTATACCCAATATGTGAACCCTTTTATCGGTACCCAGACCGATGAGACGGGGGCGTTGAGCGGAAGTACTTTCCCTGGAGCTACAGTGCCACAAGGCATGGTGCAACTGAGTCCCGAGACGGAACAAATGGTCACCTGGGACCCTTGCTCGGGCTATGACTACAACAAAGATGTCATTTATGGCTTCACCCACACCCATCTCAGCGGCACCGGATGTACGGATTTAATCGATGTAAGTTTGATGCCCGTGTCGAAAGCCGTGAGTCCAGAGGATTTGAAAGCCGCTGATTTTGGGCAGCATTACAACCATTCGAAAGAATCTGCTCAACCAGGGTATTATCAAGTGTTTTTGCAGGAAAGCGGTGTGAACGTGGAGCTTTCAGCCACCACCCGCACAGGCATCCACCGCTATACTTTCCCTGAAGGGAAGCCACAAACCGTTGTCCTTGACCTTGATAGGATGACTTATCGCGGCGATGCTTATTATTCTGGTCGCCGTTATTACGACATTATCCAAGCTCAAATTCGCATCGTCGATAATCACACCATTGAAGGTTATCGTGTTGTTTGCGGATGGGCCAAGTTGCGCAAGATCTATTTCCGAGCTGAGTTTTCCAAGCCGATTGTGAATCACCTCCTGATGAACGGCGGACTGAATGTCGGCAACAGCGATGTGGTGAACGGTCGTACCTTGAGAGCCGCTCTAAGCTTTGATCCTGCTGATGGTCAAGAACTGATGGTGAAGGTCGCCATCTCGCCTGTCGACAACGAAGGCGCAAGGAAAAACATGCTGGCCGAAGCCCAAAGTTGGAACTTCGACGAATATGTTCAAGCCGCCCACGATGTTTGGCAGCGTGAACTTAGCCGCATCGACGTCGAAGGCACTGACGAGCAGAAAACCATTTTTTACACTGGTCTTTATCACGTTTTGATGCAACCCAACACCATGAGCGACGTGGATGGTCGTTACATGACCACCAACTTCGAGATCAAGCAGATGCCCAGGGGACAGGTGTATCACAGCACTTTCAGCCTTTGGGATACCTTCCGCGCTGCACATCCGCTTTATACTTTGATTGCTCCCAATATCGCTGCGCAGTTTGTCCGCGACATGGTCTTGCACCATCAGACCTACGGCTACCTGCCTATATGGGACCTTTGGGGTCAGGACAACTATTGCATGATTGGCAACCACGCCATCCCTGTACTCGCCGATGCCATCCTTGCCGAGATTCCTGGAATCGATGTTGAGGAAGCGTATCAGGCTATGGTCGAAAGTAGCACGCGGAGCCATTTCAATTCGCCATTCGAGGTGTGGGAACAATACGGCTACATGCCGCAGACACTTCAAGAAGAAAGCGTTAGCATCACCATGGAACAGGCTTTTGATGACGCTTGTGTGGCTATGGTTGCCAAGAAACTTGGTAAGACGGAAGACTATGAGCGTTTCTATCGCCGCAGCATGTTCTACAAAAACCTCTTCGACCTAGAAACGGGCTTTTTCCGCCCGAAAGACGAAAAAGGCAATTGGATTAAAGACTTCGATCCATTGTCGTACGAGCAACCCTGCTTCGTTGAAGGCAACGCTTGGCAATACATGTGGTTTGTACCTCAGGATCCTCAGGGTTTGATCGACCTGTTTGGTAGCAAAAAAGCTTTCTTGAAGAAGCTTGACGAGAACTTCAGCCTCACTGCTACTTCAGGCGAGGTCAATGGCAACGCCAGCGGTTTCATCGGGCAGTATGCCCACGGCAATGAGCCCAGCCACCACACTGTGTATCTCTATAACTTCGCAGGCAAGCCTGAACGCACGCAGGAGCTGGTGGAGCAAGTGCGCAGCGAGTTCTATCGTGCCACGCCTTGCGGCTATGCCGGCAATGACGACTGTGGCCAGATGTCGGCTTGGTATATCTTCTCGGCTCTGGGCTTCTATCCTTTCCACGCTGGCTTAGCAGAATATGTCATCGGCACGCCACTGTTCACCAAGGCAACCTTACATTTGGAAAACGGCAAGGATTTCGTCATCAGTGCACCCAATAAAACTCCAAAGCGCATCCATGTAAAAAGTGTGAAGCTGAATGGCCAGCCTATAAAAGACTGGAAGATTACCCACCAACAAATCATGGAAGGCGGCACTTTGGAGTTCAAAATGTAAGCGTCGTGGCTTATGGACGACAAGCGTTATCTTCTCGGTCTCATCGGCGAAGGCGAGCATCAGCAGCAGGACTTCAAGTACCGTGTTGATGATGCCCGCAAGCTGGCCAAGTCGGTTTCGGCCTTTGCCAATACCGACGGCGGTCGGCTGCTCATCGGCGTGCGCGACGATGGATTCATCGCCGGCGTACGTAAAGAGGGAGAGATCTATGTGATGCATCAAGCGGCTTATAAATACTGTCAGCCTGAGGCAAGCGTCAGGTTCGACACTTACCATGCCGAGGGACGTACCGTCGTCATTGCCACCGTGCCACCATCCGATAAAAAACCTATTTGCGCTCAAGACGAAGATGGACAAATGCGAGCTTACATACGCATCAAGGATGAGAACATCGTAGCTTCGCCTGTTCTATTCGCCCTCTGGAGGGAGTCACAGAAGTCACAAGGGGCTTTGATCACTTACAACGATGACATCCGTCAACTGCTCGGCGTGATGCAAGGTCAGCTGACGCTAAAACAAATTGTACAGCTGTCCAAACTTCCCCGTTACAAGGTGATCAACTTGTTGGCCAACCTCATCCGTTTTGGCACGGTGAAATGGGAGTATTTGGAGCAGGAGTTTTTCTTTAGCTTGGTTTGACTTCACATCGGAAAAAGTGTTTTTTCGATAGCTAATAATTGCTGTTTGATGTCTAGGCCGGAAGCATAGCCTGTGAGGGAACCATCAGCACCGATGACTCGGTGGCATGGAATGATAATGGCGATGGGGTTACGGTGAATGGCTTGACCGACTGCTTGTGCCGAGCGACAATTGATGTGTTTGGCAATGGCACCGTAAGTGGTAGTTTGTCCATATGGGATAGCCAGCAACTCACGCCAGACTATTTGTTGAAACAAAGAACCTTGAGGGTTTAATGACGGGGTGAAATCGGGTTTTATTCCGCTAAAATAAAGGTCCAGCCAGCGGCAGGTTTCTTCAAAGACTTGAAGGTTTTTTTTATTTGACGGATCCTGGATTAAAGGTTGTGCAAGCCGAAGTTCTTTCAGCGAACTCCCATCGCTAACCAAAGTGATGATTCCAATGGGGGAATGGTATTGGGCGGTTATCATAAGAAGAGAGTCTTTTGGAGTTCTTCGACTTTGTCCACATGATTCCAGTCGCTCATATCACGATAGCCCCAGTTGACGGCGATGCCCTGGATGCCTCCGTTGGCAGCCGTTTCCATGTCGGTGTCGGAGTCGCCAACCATGACGGCTTGGTCTTGGGAAATACCTGCTTTGCGAAGTACCTCCCCTACCACTTCTGGATCTGGTTTCAACGGGAACCCTTGTCGGTTGCCCAAAACGGCCACAAAAGGAATCTCAGGGAAGAACTCCTTAATCAAATGCTCCGTTCCTTCTTGGAATTTGTTCGAAGCAACAGCCAGCATCACCCCTTTTTGATGTAGTGCGGCAATGAGTTCTTGTATTCCAGGAAAAGGCTTGGTGTAAACATCAATGTGAGCGTTGTAATAGGTACGAAAGTCAGCAAGCGCAGCATCAATCAAGGCCTCGTCGTCCTTATGTTCCATTGGCAAGGCTTGACTCATTAAGTTTCGCGCTCCATGCCCGACCATCTTCATATATTCGCTGCGGGTATGCAAGGGGAAACCTCTTTGCTGCATGGCATGGTTGACTGCCGCACTGAGGTCGTCGAGCGTGTCGAGCAGGGTGCCGTCCAAATCGAATATCACTAGTTTGTACTTCATGACTTCACTATATTTCGCAAAAATACGAAAAACCCTTTGAATCCGGTCGAAACGGTTTTTTTCCTACTTTTGTCCCCCGTTAAACAAGACCATTAAAGCTATCGAATCCCATAAATATTCGAGCATCCTGAATATGTTTTACAATCTCAAAAAGACAATCATTTGTAAATCAATAAATAAAAGGGTTAAACAAAATCCTTTTGATTACCAATATGCCGAGAACTTCTCACTCGAAGGTGAAACAGATCCGTTGATCAACAACTCCTATTATTTTTCTGCTCACGATGAAAACATGTCGTTTTTCGCACGTTTAGGCAAGCGTGTGAATGTCGATGAAACATGGTTTGCTATTTATTTGGAGGGCAAGATCTATTCTCTAAAACAGGAGTTTTTCCCCAATGGCAGCTCGCCTATCCTTGTTGAAAAAAGCGATGAAAATTGGGTGATTTCCTATCAGGGTAAATTAAATGAGAACGACGAAATCACCTTTCATGCGACCTTTATTGCCAATCAAAAGCCTATTGATTTTACAAGCAATATGCCTGCTGAGAGGATGGCCACTGGGATTGCCAACGAAAAATGGAACAAGACGTTTTTTGAGCAACTGCAAAACGTCAGCGGGCAGTGCCATTACGAACAGGAAGGAGTGCTTGAAGGCCAACTGACCTTGAATGACAAAACCATAGATTTCCGTTTGCCTTGTGTGCGTGATCATTCCTTCGGGAAACGGGATTGGAATTACATGAACAACCACCTGTGGCTGATGGCGGTTTCACCTTCCCGCCAATTCAATTATTCCTTGGTTTCTTACCCTGTGATGAGTGTGTTGGAGGTGGGCAATTATCGCGATGAGGCAGGGATGCATTATTTGATGCAGGCTGATTTGGACTTCCAGCAAATCAACCAAGGGACAATTCCTCACGAGCTGTCGTTCCAAGTGCAATTGGATCATCCCCAAAGCATCCATGTCACGGCTAAGAAGTTGGCGGGGGTGACCTACCGGTTTCAAGAGGGTCAATACATCTTGCATGAGAATATCGCAGAGTTTATGATTGATGGGAATGTGTGTCGCGGCATTTTGGAGATTGGCTTTAATGGCAACAGAGACCGTTGGTTTAATCAAAGAAAGTTGGAGAATATCAAAAGATGAAAATATACACACTGGGCGAATTGCCTGAGAGTTTATATCCAAAGGTAGGAGGAAAGGCAAAGGGGTTGGATTTGTTGATCAGACAGCACTTTAATGTCCCCAAAGGCTTTGTAATCACTGAAATTGACCAAATTGACGAAGAGGCTGTTTATCATGCTTTTGATGCTTTAAACGTTCAACAGGTATCCGTGCGTTCTTCAGCCTCCAATGAGGACCAATCAACGGCTTCCAATGCCGGACAATATGAGACCTGTTTGTTTGTGGATCGTCTTCATCTATTGGAAAGCATCCAAAAATGCCTGAACTCTCTGAATTCCCATCGCGTTAAGGATTATGCCGAGCATTTCGATTTAAGCCAAGGAACGATGAATATCGTCGTTCAGGAGATGGTGGACAGCGATAAAGCTGGGGTACTTTTCACCGCCAGTCCGAACAATGGATCCGCCATCTTGATAGAAGCTGTAAAAGGGCAAGGCGAAAACTTGGTTTCCGGACAAGTCGCCGCTCATCAGTATGAGATTTCCCGCAAGAATTATCGTTCCTGTCCTGACGATTTGCTCAACGAAAGTGAGATAAAACAACTTTACGAAACAGGGAGAAAGATAAGAACGACTTTCGGTGAAGAGAAGGATGTTGAATGGGCCATCAAAGATGGGGATTTGTTTCTCTTGCAAATGCGTCCCATCACCACGGAAGTCATCGATATTGAAGAATTCGACCGTGACGATGATGTAAGCAACCATCTGTTTACCAAAAGAAACGTCGGCGAGATGATGCCAGGAGCCGTCACCCCGCTTACCTTATCCACTTCGGCGAAGGCCATCGACTATGGCATGCGTTATATGCTTTACATAGCGGGCGTGTACAAATCGCCATACGAAGAAAAGCCTTTGAGGTTGATTTCCTCCATATCGGGACATCTGTTCTTTGATATGAATTTGCTGTACAACATGCACGCAAAAGTCGCCATCGCCAATCCACAGTCGATGAACCTGTCCATTATGGGTGAATACCACGATTATCCGCCCATCACCATTCCCTACGCCAACCCGTTTGTCCGTGCTATCAATTCCTTAAAGTTCTTGAAGTATGTGTACTCGGGGCACGGTGCGATGAAGAAATTTAAAGAACTATTGACCAAAGTTCACTTCACGGAGTCCTCTTCATACCAAGATTTGTATAAAAGCATCGATACCAATCTCGCTTTTTTGGATGAAAGTCTGATCTACCACTATGCTTCTTCCGCTTACTCTGGTAGGACGACCAGCACCCTATACATGATGCTTGATAAGGAATTCCCTGACAAAAAGGAGTATCAAGCCTTCCTATCGCATCTGCTGACCAATATCCCAAATATCGAAAGTGCCGATATTTTGTCACGCTTGCAGGACTTGGCGATCATGATTAAAAAACAGGAGCCTAAAGCTCTGGATTTCCGTCCCGATGAATTGTTGGCTTTCATCAAAAACAACGAGGAAATCCATGGAAAATATCAAGAATTTTTGGCTCATCATGGCCATCGCTGCATCAAAGAGGCAGAGCTGAGAAGCAAGCCTTGGCGAGCAGATGAAATGCCGCTGATCAACTATTTGCTATGCATCATCAAGTCACCGATGAACCTGGTCCAAAAAGAGGATAAGATCGACTATCGGAAAGAGTTCGCCTTTATCAAGAACCCACTGCTCAAATCAGCCTCTATATCCTTTGCCAAAAAGGCTCGTCAAGCCGTGGTGGACCGTGAATACACGAAATCGCAATTGATTACGATTATTGATTTGTTCAAGACACAATACGCCCGATTGGCCGAACTTCTGGTGGCTAACCACCTGCTTTCGGATACGGATTTGATTTATTTCTTAACGCACGACGAGATTGGCCAACTTATCGAGGGCGATACCCGACTTCTTCCGCTGGCCATAAGGAGACGAAAAGCCCATGCTATCCAAGAAGAGCTGTCGTTTGACGATATCTATATCGGCAAACCCATAGCGGAAGTCTTTGATGTAGAAGAAAATGATGGCGTGATGAGAGGCGTCCCTGTTTCCAACGGAGAATGCGAAGGTATTGTGCATATCGTGTATTCTCCTGACGATGCGAACACCTTGCAAAAGGGAGAGATCATGGTGGCCAGATTCACGGATATCGGTTGGTCGCCTTATTATTCCATCGTCAACGGTCTGATTACCGAGATTGGTTCATCCTTATCGCACGGAGCCGTCGTAGCAAGAGAATATGGCCTACCCACCATTGTCAACGTGAAAGGAGCCACGAAAATCTTGAAGAATGGGGATCATATCAAAATGAATGCGACTAAGGGCACGATTGAAATCATAAGCGCTTCTTAGTAATGACTTGTTATGCGGCTATCCTAATCTCCTCCACAAGAATCTCTTCGCCAGTGGAGATGATATAGACAGCTTTTTGCCCGTTTTCGCTGTCGAGCCATCTGCCCACATAGCCGTCGTGTTTCAAGTTTCCTTATGGTCACACGATACCAGCGTGAGCGTTCCAATAACAATGACTACCAGCCAAAACACAGATTTCTTCATACCCTTGAGATTTTAATTCATGTTACCAGATATAGGGAATCACCTTGTGTTTTACCCGTTGTTTGTATTCACTATAGCCCTCTAAGCCTTGTTCCAGCACAGCTTCTTCGTTGCGGATGCGTTTGGCGATGAGGGGGATATAGAGCAGCATGATGCCGAAGGAGATGGGCGAGGCCAGCACTAGGGGCATCATCAAGAATAGAAGGGTCGTGGCCATATACATTGGATGACGAACGATGCCATAAAGACCCGTATCTATCACCTTCTGATGCTCCTGAACTTCGATGGTACGTGAGAGGTAGGTGTTTTCGCGCAGCACCTCCGCATACAAGAGGTAGCACACCAAGAAAAACGCCGTAGCCACCCACACGGCCCAGTTAGGCAGCACGCACCATTGGAAGCGCCAGTTGAGCCCAGCGACGACAAAGGCGGCGATGAACAGCAGTCCCGATAGTGCCACCACCGTCTTTTGCTCCTTCTCTTGTTCTTTGGCATTGAGTCTTTTTTGAAGCAATTCCGGGTTTTTGACCATCATGACGAGTCCCGCGATGAACATCGGCACAAAAAGCACGCCCATCAGCAGCCAACCCTGCCAATAGTGAACGGAACCTGCGGGCAAGAAAATGAGCAGGCCTAGGATGACGACACCCAGAAGGAATTTGGTTAGGGATTGGAGGAAGAGGTGGGGGTTCATAATTAAAGATTATTCCATTGTTGTCATTATGGTGCGAAGATACAACTTTATCCCTTATCTTTGCTTCCCATATCATTGCTAACTATTATAATGCTACTATGAAATATACCTACTATCCCAAAGGCACTTGCAGTCAAGCGATTGAGTTTGAAATCATTGACGGCAGCATTCACAATGTTCAGTTTTATGGAGGCTGTAGCGGCAACACCCAGGGTATAGGTTGTCTTGTTGAAGGTATGAGAGCCGAGGAGGTGGTTCAACGGTTGGAAGGAATCCGTTGTGGATATAAGTCCACCTCTTGTCCCGACCAGTTAGCGAAAGCCATCCGGCAGGCGATGGAGAAAGAATAGAGGATTAGCCCCCTGCAACAATGACTTCACTTTAGTTCGTGTTATCACAAAAAACAATTTCCCCTATTTTTGCACCCGAAAACACTACCCCATGTCCTGGTTGGAAAGTCTCGGTCTGTTGGGCCTGTTTATCGGCACCTTTCTGGCGGCGACCATCGTGCCGATCAGCTCGAGCGCGCTGTATATCGCCGTTCTGGTAGCCACTAAAAATCCCGTCGCCTGCCTTGTAGTGGGCACACTAGGCAACTGGCTCGGAAGCGTCTCCACCTATTGGATCGGCAGAATCGGCAAGTGGGAATGGATAGAGAAATGGTTCAAGATACAGCCCGAAAAGCTGGAACAACAAAAAGAAAAAGTGGATCGCTACGGCATCTGGCTCGCCCTCCTGGCTTGGGTGCCCATCGTAGGTGACTTGATCACCCTCGCATTAGGCTTTTATAAAGCCAAGCCCTTCGGCACCATGGTGCTGCTGCTCGTCGGAAAGTTTCTGAGGTTTCTTGTTTGGAATCTCCTTATAGGGGCATTGTGACGAACACCTCTCTGAACTCCATCACATCCAACATGTATGGTGAGTTTATTCCACGATGGTCATCTCATCCACCAAATGCTTGGCACCGGCGAACTTATCCATGATGAAGAGCACATAACGGATGTCCACCGAAATGTTGCGGCAGATGTTGGGGTCATATACCAGGTCGCTCATGGTACCTTCCCAGCAACGGTCGAAGTTCAGGCCCAACAGCTGACCGTCAGCGTTCAAAATCGGGCTGCCCGAATTACCTCCAGTGGTGTGTACACTGGCGGTGAAAGCCACATGCATGGTGCCGTCCTTGTCGGCATAACGGCCATAGTCCTTATTGTTGAAAAGCTCCTTCAGCTTAGGTTCCACCACATAGTCGTAGATATCGGGGTTCTCCTTTTCCATGATGCCTTCGAGCGTGGTGAAATGACGGTAATTCTTGCCGTCCTGAGGCTTGAAGCCCTCCACCTTGCCGTAGGTGACGCGCAGTGTGAAGTTGGCGTCGGGTGAGAAATGCTTCTCGGGTTCCATCTGCATCTGGCCTTTCATGTAAAGACGTTGCAAGCGAGCCAACTCTTCGTTGATGGGCTTCATCTTCGGATTGACGTCCTCACGGTAGAAGTTGATCATGCTCTGATAAGCCACCAAAGCCGGATCTTTCTGCAGTTTCTTGACGCTGCTCAACCTGAATTTCTCCAAGAAATCATTGACTTTCTGCTCATCACAGAACATCGATTTGCTGAACAACATGGCCACATAGGCATCCACATCCTTGATCTCATTCAAGAACGAGGGACGGAAGTCGGCAGGTTGGTTTTCGAGGTATTCGTTCAACATGGTCTTGGCCACTTCCTTGTCAATAGGCTGATAGTAGTTTTTGAAGAATTCTTTCGAAGCCTCCTTCAGTGATACGATCATGTCATCAATTTCTTCCTTTGGAGTGTCCTTGGTGACTTGTGAAAGCTTAGCGAAATTGCCTGCAAAATCGATGAGTTCGATATTTAGACCAGCGTTGGTAAGGTAGGTGTATGCCACCTTGTAAGGTTCCAATTCCTTATACTTCTTATCGAACTGTTCCAGCAGATTAAAATAGAAAGACCGTTGGAAGGTGACGTAGCACCATTCTTCAAAGGACTTCTCGTAAAAACGCTTTTTCTCCACGCCGTGGAAATGGTTGATGCCTTCGGTGACACCCATCCATTTCTTCCAACCGTTGCCCAAGCCAGCATGTTTCGAGGCATACTGGATGCGTACCTTACGGTCTTGTTCCTGATACTTGTTGTAGATATCCAAAATCTCACCACGGAGTCTTACTGCGATGGGGTCGATCACGTTGGCTTCCTGGTCGACAGCCACTGCCGGCAGATACTCATTGGTGCGGGCAGGATAACCGAACACAAAGGCAAAGTCGCCTTCTTTGGCACCTTTCAAAGAGATGTCAAGGTGTTTGGCAGGCTTGTAAGGAACATTGTCGGCACTGTAATCGGCAGGATGACCGTCTTTGTCGGCATACACGCGGAACACGCTGAAATCGCCCGTGTGACGAGGCCACACCCAGTTGTCGGTATCGCCGCCGAACTTACCGATGTTGCTCGGGGGACAGCCCACTAAACGCACATCGGTAAATACTTCATTCAGAAGCAGATAGTATTCATTGCCGCAAAAAAACGCTTTGATGGAAACCTTATAAGGCGTGGTCTTTTCCACCTCGGCAATGATACGTTTCGTGTTCTCATTAATGGTGGCTTGACGTTTTTCCTCTGTCATATCATCCGTCACCTGATCAAGCACCTGTGCCGTCACGTCGCGCATCTCCCTTAAAAAGACGACGGTCAGGCCTGGGCAAGGCAGCTCCTGTGAGCGGTCCATGGCCCAGAAACCGTCGGTGAGGTAATCATGATTCACCGAGCTGTGCTGCTGGATGTAGTCGTAACCGCAGTGGTGGTTGGTGAGCAGCAGGCCGTAGTCGCTGACAATCTCGCCTGTGCAGCCGCCGCCAAAGAGCACGATGGCGTCTTTCAAGCTGCTGTGGTTGATCGAGTAGATGTCATCTGCAGTGATGCGCATACCCATCTCCTGCATCTCTTTCTCGTTATACTGAAGGAGCATCGGGATCCACATTCCCTCTCCGGCGAAGGCCATCGCTGAAGACAGCAAGATGGCGAGTGATAAAAGAAGTCGTTTCATGGTAACTATGCTAAATGTTAAATTTCGGCAAAGTTAATCATTTTCCTTTTTATTCCACCTTTGAAGGCTACATATAATCCGCCCAACGAGCTTGTAGCTTTTCCTCGGCTACTTCGATGGCGTCTCTCAAATGTTTGCCATAGGAGCGGTAATACACCAGCCAAGCCGTGAAAGCATAGAAAGCAGTCTGTATCCACAATCCGATCAACTCGGGCCTTACATCGCGTAATACAGCGCCCATATTGTTGATTTTCACGAAACCGTTGATGCCGAATGTCGAAGGGAAGAGCCATGAGACCACCTTCCAGAAGTGGGGTATCGAGCATGAAGGCCAGGAAATGCCGGAGATGAACAGCAGCGGCACGGAGACGAAAACGAACATGATGATGAATACCTCTCGGTTGTGGGCTATGCCTGAAATGGTCAGACTGAAGAAGATGCACGCCAACAAATAAGGGAACAAAAAAGCCACCATATCCTGCCATTGCCCGATTTGAATCAGGTGGAACAAACGCGGTACCACGCAGAACACATAGGCTGACATCACGAGATAGATGGCCAGATAAGCTAAGCTTTTACCCAACAGCATCTCCATAGGCTTTTTGTCGAGTACATGCGGCTCAAGTATGCCACGACGCTTTTTTTCGCTTTCCTCGCCAGCCATCATGCCGATGCCTAACACCATGGTCTGCTGTATTAGCAGCACCAATACGGCAGGAATCAAAAAGGTGGCAAAGCCGCTTTGGGTATTGAACATGGGCACGTATTCGTATTCGATGGGATAACAGAATGTGGAAGCCTGCTTGTCGGTAGCGCCCACCAAACGTTGGGTCTTGATGTCGCGGTTCATGTCCAAGGAGACCTCGGTGCAAGAGGCCAACACCGCCTTGTAATAGAGCATGCTGCCCATGTCGGAATACAGCTCCACAACAGCCTGTTGTCCGCTCATCAAGGCGTAGTCGAACTCTTCAGGGATGTAGATCAAACAATGAGCCTTACGGTGATGAACTAAGCTCACGGCTTCCTGCATATCGGCACAATGGCCAACGATGTCGACATCGGCCGTAGCGTCCACCTTGCGCAAAAACTCACGGCTGGTGGCTGAATTGGCGTTGTCGACCACCACCGTAGCCACTTCACGGACATTCTCATTGCCGTAAAGATAGGCGTAAAGCAGCGGATAGAGTAACGGCACAATGAAGAAGAACACGATGACACCTTCATCGAAAATTGAATTGTGGAGTTCTTCACGAAAGACTTCCAATATATTGTGAATCCATTTCATCTTATCGGGTATATTGATATTCCAACAAACACTTTTTCAATCGGTTAGGCAATAACATCGGCAGAGCCAAGAAGGCCAGCAATGCCGCAAAGTTCATCCAAGAATAATATATTGGAAGACCGTTCAAGGCTTGATCGACATAAATCAAGTAATAATGCCGCAGGGGAAATAGGTATGACAGCGCTTTCAACGGAGCTGGAAACGCTATCTGGGGAAAAGAAAAGCCTGAGATTGGAAACGACAGCACGCCCCATAAGGTAGCTATACTCAAGGCCCAGCGCAACGAAGGTAGCAGTTCACAAAGAAACACTCCGAAGGCCTGCGACACCAATATAAGCAACAGCGCCGCCAAAGCCATTGGCCAAAGACCGCATTTTAATGGGAAGTCCCAATAGGCGTAAAGCACCACCATATAAACGGCACCCATTACCAGCCATATGGCCAATTGGGGTAAAAGCTTGCCAGCCAAAGCCTTGTAGATATTGCCATTCGCCATTGCCAGCCAATGCTTTGAGGTGCCTTCCTTAACTTCGCTGTGGATGGAATAGATGGTCACTTGAAAGATGAGCAACATCAGCATGGCGGGCAGCAAAATGTTCGAGAGGTAGATGGAATAGTTCAGTCCCGGGTTACCGATGGCGTGCATCTCCATCTTGATGGGTTGAAGTATGCCCATCACCTGCTCGTCGGCATAGCCTTTTGCATACAGAGTCTCTCGGGCGATGGCTCCTGAGGCCAGTTCCGCCATCATTTTCATGTCGCGATATTCCAATGAAGCCGGCACCAGATAGGCGGCATTGGTATAGAATGAAACCTTGGGCTGTTTGCTTGACAGCGCCAACTCTGTGGTGCCTTTAGGAATGTAGTAGAATGCGTAAATTTTGCCCTGTTGCACGGCTTCTCGTGCCTCGCCGAAGTTAGGGTATTGCGCCACGATTTCCGACTGCTGGAAGGCATCCAAGTTGCGCAGCACTTGACGTGTGATGGCGGTATTATCCTCGTCGACCACCCCGATGGGGATGTCCATGGGTAACCCCTGGCCCATCAAGGTCGTGAAGAAAAGATAACCCACCAAGGGTGCAACAACCATGCAAAAGACGTACACTGGCTGCGAGAACATCCTGAGCACCTCACGGCGCATCAAACGCATTAAAGCACTTTTATGTTCTTTGTTCGGGTTCATCTTCTATGTTCCCTTTTCACCACCACGCTCATGCCAGGACGAAGGTCTCTTGATATTGATAGCGGGGTTGCACGTACTTCGAAGGTCTTCAAGTCATATTGTCCCGTCTCCTTGGTGGCTTTCCAAGCAGCATAATCACCGAGATCCTTCATGTAACTGACCTTCATCCGGATAGTCCTGTCAATCGCGGGGATGTAGCCGTCGAATTCCGTGCCGATGCTGAAGTCCTTCAAACAATCCTCGCGCACGTTGAAGCTCACCCATTGCTGATCCATCTGTGCGATGTTCATGATGGGGGCGCCTGTGCCGACCAGTTCACCGACATGTGGGAAAATCTCAGCCACCTCACCGTCGGAATAAGCCGTCAGAACGGTCTCATGGATATAGGAGTTGACTTCAGCCACCACGCCTTGTGCCTGCAAGACCTTGGCAGCGGCCATCTCCTTATCCTCTTGCTGAGCACCGGCCAGCGCTAAGTTATACTGGGATTTGGCGGCTTTTTCGGTAGCGATGGCGGCATCACGCTGTGCCTTTACCTCGTCGTATTTCTGCTCGCTTACGACGCCTTCTTGGTAAAGGTTGCTGACACGATTGAACGACTTCTCGGCGATCTCCACGCCGACTTTTGCCTTTTGCCACATCTCGTAGGCGCCTTCTATCTGCTGCGACCTGGCGCCGTGTTGGGCTTTGTCGCTCAAGGCGATGGCTGCCTGCTCTACAGCCTCCGCTTGAGCCCGTTTGGCTTCCACTTCGGGAGCTTCAAGGATGGCAAGGGTGTCTCCCTTCCTCACCATCTGTCCTTCATGGACCTTGTATTCCAAAATACGTCCCGGGACTTTGCTCGACACGCGGTACTCCGTCACTTCCGCCTGTCCTTGAAGGTATTCCGTTTCTTTGTGGAAGGTAAGTATGCCAATGATGCACACCACCGCTATCACACCACCCAGCACTCCCAAAGCCAGGTAGGTGTTAATTCTTTGTTCTCTTAATGTTGTAGCCATATTTGTTTGTTTTTTAATTATTTCAAAACACCGGCGGCCTTGCGTAAATTTACGTCAGCCATAATACAATCGATTTTGGCGTCGATATACTCGGAATGGGCTTGCAGCCATGCGGTTTGGGCAAGGTCAAGCACCGACGATGCCACAACACCCTCTCGGAAGCCGGCGTTGGCCATTCGAAGGTTTTCGTCGGCATCGTTGAGTTTTTCTTGCGTCTGTTTCAATCGCGAGTTGGCTTCGCTGAGCTTGGTCTCACATTGGCGGACCTGCAACATGATCATCTCCTTGGTGTCGTCGTAGGTATATTGCTGTATTTTCGCTTCGGCTTTGGCCATGCGTATCTTGTTGTAACCTTCTCCCCAGTGGAAGATCGGTATCTTGGCCATCACGCCGAAGTTCCACATGCCGCCGAACTCGTTCTGGAAGCCGTTGAAACACGACGGGTTGCTGACCACATAATTGCCAAACGCTCCGATGGTAGGCAGATAATCGGCACGGGTGATCCATACCTTTTTGGCGTAGATGTCGTTGGCCAGGCTTAGGCATCTCAGTTCAGGACGGTTAATTTCGATTTCGCTTTCCGAATACGAAGGTTTTTTGCTGATAAGCAGTACATCGTCGAGCTCTTCGTCGGCCAGGACGATGTCTGTGTCAAGCGGCAATCCACAAATCTGACAAAGCAGCATTTTTGAGAGTGCCAAACCGTTTTGCGCTTTCAGCAAGGCAGTCTCCGCTTCGTTGAGTTTCACCTTTACGGCCAACTGGTCAGAATGGGTGGCTACACCTGCGGCAACCATTTTCTCCACATCGGCATTAAGGATACGAAGTGATTCGGTATAGCTCTCGGCCAGTTTCAGCTTGTTGGCGATGCTGACAATCTGCCAATAAGCCTGTTCTGTGGTCACCGCCACCTCTTGCTGCTGCATTTCCAGCTTTGATTCGGCTAATCCTTTCAGGTCCTTGGTAATCTGGTTGTAGGCCACAATCTTGCCACCGGCAAAAATCGGCTGTTGTATGGAGACTATGCCTGCGTAGATGTTCTTCGTGTCAATTTTGAAAGCATCTGACACTTCTTCGCCGATTTGGTTGAGGGCTTCCTCTACGTTAAGTCCCATCAAGTCGGTGACAAGTTTATTAATCAGGGGATCATGTTGCAACAATGCCCAAGATACAACCGCAAAGGGATCATTTTGATAGATGGCCAGCAGCTCCTCACGATAGGCGTCTATCTGGTTTTGCGCCATGGTGCCAATGTGGTTGAGTTTGTCAATGTTTTCATTGCTCAACAGCTGCAAGCTCTTGCTGTTATGCATATAAGTGCCTGTTGCTGATACCTTGGGAAGATAGTTGGCGTATGAGGAATACAACTCATAGCGGGCTTTGTTCACCTCTTCTTCAGCCACTTTCAGTTTCTTGTTGTTTTCCAAGGCCAACTGGTGACACTCATCCAAGGTCAGCACTCTTTGTGCTTCAGCAGTCAGCGAAATCAGGCTGAGAGCCAATAGTAACATTATGTTTTTCAATACTTTATTCATTATTCTATTCCATTTTGTTCGATGGCGCAAAGTAAAGACATCATTTTCGACCAAAAGGAATCCAAATTACCCCTAAAACTGTCAAAAAGTCGAATTTTCGATAATTTGTAATCAATAATCCATCAAAACAATCTACTTTTGCCGAAATTTTGAACGAATGGAGACGAAAAAACTGAACAGTTTCAGCATTGCCAAGGTCAAGGAGCTATTCTTGACCGATGATATCATTAATATCGACGATGACTTCATCATGGCTGACCGCACCAACGAGGCCAATTACAACCTGTTGCGCTATCCTTGCCGCATCAACGCTTATATGGTGGCATTCTGCAAGAAAGGCAGTTTCAAGGGCAGTATGAACTTGAAGGAATACGAGATCCACGAAGGCATGATGGTGCTCAACTTGCCTCAAAACATCATCCGCATTGAGCCCAACGAGACCGAGGATGCTCCCGAGTTGACCATAATCGCGGTCACTGAGCAGTTTTTGTCGAATTTCCGTTCCGACATCACCAAGATGCTCAACGAAGCCATGTTGATCCTCGACAATCCGTGCATTACTTTGCAGCCCGACGAACTCGCCTTGGTACAGCAGCACATCCAACTCATCAATGCGGCTATCCATTCCAACTATGCCTACGCCCGTGAAGGTATCAGTCACTTAATCTCCTCAGTGTTCTTCTTGTTTGGCAGTTTCCTCAACCAACGCATGCTTAACCATAGCGAAGCGGAACAGCCCGTCTCAACCCGACACAAAATCGTTTTTGAACGATTCTTGGACTTGGTCACGCGGTACCACATCAGGGAACGAAACGTAGGGTTTTATGCTGACAAGCTTTGCATCACGCCAAAGTACCTCTCCAAAATTGTGAAGGAAACCAGCGGTGAGTCGGCACCTTATTGGATTGACCAATACGTTATCTTGGAGGCCAAGCAATTGCTGAAGCACAGCGACTGCGGTATCAAGGAAATTGCCGACGAATTGAATTTTCCAAATTCTTCTTTCTTTTTCAAGTATTTCAAGAAACACACAGGGATGACACCAAATCAGTATCGGAATAGTTAATTCATCGATTTTCACCTGATGATTTCAAAAATTCAACAACTTATCTATTGACTTTTTTTGAATTAATAGTATTTTTGCAGCGAATTAATAAAATACATTATACTATGAAGAAAAATCCCATAGAAGAGGCACGGAAACACCTGCGATGATGGTTTCCGTCTCGCTAATGACATCATTGACCGATGTGAGAAGCTGTTGGCTTCCTAAAAAGCGAAGAACGTATTATTCCCTTAAATAACGGACTTTTCCACCCAATTCATACTCGATGGGACCATAATGCTTGGCATAATAAAGCTCTGACGGGAAGGTGTTTCTGGAGGAAATGGCGTCAAAATCGGTGATCTTGAAGTGCATGACGTCTTGATAAGTCTTGCCGTTGACCTCATGGAAATCAAGCATCTCCATGGTGCAAGGCACTGTCCCGCCAAGTGCCCTGTCGTCCAAACATTCCGAGCATGAGAACTGGTCATCCGCCACTTCTATCGTGAAACACACGTCGTAGAAATACAAGGAAAAATGCGAACTTGTTTCGTAATAGTTGGTGATACTCAGCCTGAGGGCGTCGCCAACAAAGTAGGAGACACGACCGTTTTGGTGAATGTTTTCGCAAAAGTCGTCGTCGGTCTCGAAGCATAGAAAATAGGAACCACTGGGAATCATATCCACCACAGTGTCGTCGACATGGAAAACTTGGGCGATGTCATTCTGGTCACGCACCATGAAATCGGCTTTGTCTTGGTCTACAAACCAGACCTTAAGGTCGTTGTCTACATAATGATATTCTGTTTTCACACACGAGGTAAAGGCCAACAACAACATGAAGGCCATCCAAATGCTATTTCTCTTCATAAAGCAAATATTTTTCACCGTTCGACATGAAGATGGCGATGACGCCTTTTTCGTAATTGTAATAAAACGACTTGATGTCAATGTCTTGTGAGCTTCCCTCTTCGACAAATTCAAACACATCGAAATAGGTGTGACCGTTGACTTCGATAGAATCGAGCACGGTAATCTGGTCCGTAGGTTCGCCGATCAGCGGGAACAGGGTGTACAAGTTATGGCAGTTCAGTTGAGCGGTTTTTTGCTGAATAGGCTGGTGATAATACATGCTGTCAGCCATATAAGCATTGGAGAACTGGAGTTTAATGTCAAATATCGGGTAGTCGGGTTTACAGGTGGTGACATCAACTTCATAGTCGAAATAAACAGAAGGAGCCGGTTTGTATTTCCCGTAATACTCGACCCCCCAAGCATCGTTGCCTTGACTCAGAATGCGATGGCGGCTGACTTTGAAAGGGATAATGTTTCGGTCGCTCTCGTGCTGAAGATAGAAGGTCTGTCCATCCTCGTAAGGCACGGTGGCAAGATATTTTTCGGGAATGGTACCCAAGTCAATAACCTCTGGCTCTTTGCACCCTATCAGGAAGATGACCGAGACAAAGGCTATCAATAAAAAAACTAATTTTTTCATGGCGGATTGTTTCTTTTGTTTTACTTGGGCAAAATTACAATAATTTTTTCTTAATGATTCCAAAATTTCAACAACTTATCTATTGACTTTTTTTGAATTAATATTATTTTTGCACCGTGAATTTATTAATACGATAGCATTATGAAAAAAGAGAAACTGATAGAAGAATCGAGGCGATATGTTGACAATGCCGAAAAAACATTGCGAGAAAACGGACGTTACAACTCGGAGTTAAAACAATATGAAGACGACAAGTATGTGAGAGCCGCAGGCCATTATCTTTGGCATTCAGTACTGTTGGCGTTGGATGCCGTGTTCGAGGTCAGAAAAGACCGCCGCACAAGAGTTGATATCAATGATTATTATGATGCGATAAGGAAAAGAGACAAGAAGTTATTAGCTTTGGTGAATAACAGCTATAACACCATGCACCTTTCCATGGATTATGACGGCAATTCAAGAAAAAAAGTTTGCGATGCTGGTTTCGAACTCGCCAACGACATCATTGACCGATGTGAGAAGTTGATGGCTTCCTGAAAAGCACGACATCTACCGTATCAGTCCATGATGCGAAGGTAGTGTCGAAAACCACGTAATCATCGGCAACGAAAGTGAATCTGTTCGTTCGGGACTCATGGTCGAAAGCGGCGTCAGTAATGGTGGCTATCCCATCGGAATCCGTAAAAACACTTCTTGTTCGGTTGATGATGGGGTCGTTGTCGAAACTATCCAGTTCTTCGGCTTTGACCTCAACGTTCGAGATGGGATTGCCGTTATCAGCACTCACGTGAAATGTCACTGGTTTTCTGTTTACAAAGACATCGCCGTAAGCGTCACCTTTGCAAGCGGACATCGCCACCAAAACCATTATGGTGAGCGCAATTAAAAGAAGTTTTTTCATAATTAGTTTAATGTTTTATGAATTTCCGGATTGATCCCGCAAAGGTAATGAAAAACATTCCATCGGGCAATGTCGATACGTTGATTTTTTGATTATCGCTATCAATTCTGCCCGTCATTAGGGTTTGACCCATGATGTTGGTGATGCTATATTCGCCTGTTTGTCTACCTGAAATGGTGATAACGCCATCAGTTGGATTGGGGAAGATGCTGAATTCTTCCGATCCATTGAGGTCATCCACGCTGTAATCATGGAATTCTTCATAGACCTCGTCACATTCCTTCTCGCCATATTTGAAAACCAATTCACCGTCTTGCCAGAAGCAACGGATGCCTTCTACACGATAGCCTTTGTTAAGCAGTCTTTCAGGGAAGAAACTTGTCAAATGACCGATACCGCGAATTATCGTGCCGCTGAAGAGGTTTTCTGCATCGCTCACTTGAAGCATCTTGTACTGCCGTCCTTCGTATTCGTACAGTTCCACAGCATCCACATGCATCAACAAGCTTTCCAAACCCACATTGATCTCCCATTCGTCACCAACTTGGGCGTTGTAATCGTAAAGCACGGTAAACTCTTCCAAGGTTTTGTTCCACCAATAGACCGTATCGTCTCTTTCATAGATGTATTCGTGACTCTTCTCAACATGTTTGCCTTTGTCGTAAAGCGTATTGATCTTCACGATGATTTGAACCGGTTCGTCATTGATCGTGGTGTCACCGCTGTGTTGCAAATACTGATAGGTGATGCTGCCGTCATCGTTTAGGATTTCGTAGTACCACTCGGAACCGGAAACCAGATTGGTTGGCTCAATGGAAACACAAACGGGGAAGCCGTCGTTAGTATTATTGACATCTTCGAGCCAGAGGTAATTGTCGTGCGGGCCGAGATTCAGTGCTTCGAGCAAATCGGTAGTGCCGTACTGTGCTTCGTCGAGAACCCAAGTCTTTGGTGTAGCACCTTGATGGAACGATGTCGAGCCAATCATTTCGGGCATGTAATAATTACCTGCAGCGGGAATCTCATTTTCAAGCCAATAGCAGTTGAGATAAGTACCGTCTTGAACAATGCCAACGATAGTTCCGTAGCCACTACTATTAGGATCTGGCATATAGATTTCGCCTGCATTGTAAACATTGTATAGAGAGCCTGCCGAATAACCGACGATACCCCCTGCAAACTCAAAGTCCGCGACGACATTGCCTCGGTTATATGAATTGGCAATCACACTGGAACCGTGAATACTACCTGCGATGCCACCTACACACACGTTGCTCACTTGTCCTGTACCTACAACTATGGTTTGACTGGCGCATCCCTCAACGATTCCGTATCTCATCTCGCCTACGATGCCACCTGAAACACTGCCTTTTACATGGTAATATTGTTCGTTGTGGGCACCACAATTCAAAACAAGATAACGTGCATAAAACAAGTCATCGTTAACCTTTCCGACAATGCCGCCAGCATCAACAGCGCTTTCAACGGTTACACGATTAATCTCGCAATTCGTTATTTTTGAGACGTTTTCATTTGTTTCATGAATTCCGAAAGGCATTCCCGCATGGCCGACGATGCCGCCAGCCACTCCACCTGTGGTAATAATTTGTGAATTTTGGACGCTACAATTAAAAATATCCGTCGAACCAGCATAACCTACCAAACCACCTGCATACTCCCCTCCAGTAAGCCGACAATCCGACAAATTGACATTAACAATCTCAGCACCATCGGTGTAGCCGAAAAGACCCATAGCATCATCGTCATAAGTATCATTTATTATTATATTTTCAATCTTATGACCATTTCCATCAAAAACGCCAGTAAAAGGTCTGCTAGTTTGTCCTGTAGAATACCTTCCGATGGGTTTCCACGGCGTCTGTGAGATGGAACCCAAACATATATCCCTTGTAAGAATATAGTAAGCGTCTCCACCTGTGCCGTTATCTGTCTGCTCAGCAAGCAAAGCAAGCTGTTCTGCCGTTATAATCTGGTAAGGGTTTTCTTCTGTGCCATCGCCACCGGAGTATGCTTCTGCCACAGTGCCGTCCCAACAGTAAGGGTTGTTGTTGTTCATCACACACTCGTCAAACTCCTCGTTGTCCCAAATCAAACCGTTGTTTTCGTAGTAGCACAGTAAATGGGAAGATGAGCCACATAGGCTTTCAGAGCCGCTGTTCAGGAATCCGTATGTGCTGCCCACGCCTTCAATCCAGTATTCATAAACCGAACCCAAAGGCCAAGGTTCGTACCCAAGGCCCAATTGCCGTCTCATGGTGCCATCCACTTCCACTTCGGATTCTTCTATCACCATTAGCGTTTCGTTATTTTCACCAACTGTCACCGTGTCGCCCTCCGTAAGGTTAAAGTCATAAAGCAGGACTTCTTCTCCCAATACATATTCTCCATTATAATACGATAGAATTCGAGAATAAACACGCTTGTTTTCTTCTCGCACAAAACCTTTTATGCGAAGCCCTGTGCCATCTGAGCTTTTTCTCCAGGCTTGCTTATATGCTACACCATCGATAATGGAATCGCCTTCAATAAACTGAATTTCAGTTTCCCACGTATAGTGATAAGGTTCTGTGACATAAAGTACATTCCATTGCTGTT
>JAEEGJ010004468.1_pt1 | contig 47116 bp, 37 predicted proteins | sample 8958761 | NCBI WGS metagenome assembly JAEEGJ01 (sample SAMN16246546, study PRJNA631951) | gut metagenome | biome: gut microbiome; feature: rumen; material: RS-attached | host: Bos | place: Iran: Karaj | collected 2018-10
TGGACATGAACAACTACAAAGTGGAAAAACTGCCCAAGATGCAGAAATCCAACTTTGAGATTTGGATGGCTCGCCTCGGCGGCCCCTTGGCCATCATCGCCTTCGTCGTGATTTATTGGTGCTGCCATATCGGTTTCATCGACAACTTGAACACCGAGATGCTGACCGAGAAGGCCTTGAAGCGTTGCAACGACATCGGTTTTGAGGAGTTCCTCCGCACCAACTACGCTATGCTCGCCATCTTTGTCGCGGGTCTCATCCTCTGGATGACGGAGGCCATCCCCAACTACCTGACCTCGCTGTTCATCATCCTGGGTATCGTGCTCTGTAATGTCACTACACAAAAGGAGGCCTTGGCCCAACTCGGTCACCCTGTGATGTGGCTGAACATCCTTTCCTTCGTTTTGGCGAGTATGCTGGTCAAGACGCAATTCGCTAAACGATTGGCCTTGGCCTTCGTCATCAAGTTCGGCAAGAGTGCCAAAGGTGTCCTTTGGAGTTTCTTGATCATTAATTTGGTGCTGTCGGCCTTTATCTCTGCCACCACAGTGAAGGCCACCATCATGTTGCCCATCTTCATGACGGTGTGTGCCATCTATGGTGCCTCCAACGGCAACCGCAACAATTTCGGCCGCAACCTCGTCATCCAGAACCTCTTCCAGGTGAACATCGGCGCCAATGCATTCTACACGGGTAGCGGTGCTCACCTGCTGGCCATTTCGCTCATCGCGGGATTTGTCGGCAGCTGCGACTTCGGCTATGCCGACTGGCTCGTCTCTTGCGGCCCGATGAGTGCCTTGATTCTCGTGATAGGCTTGTTGCTGGGCACATACGTCTTCTTCCCGATGAAAAAAGAGGAGCAGGTGCCTCAGATCGAAGGTGGTTTGGACCGCTTGAAGGAAGAGCTGAAGGCTATGGGCAAGATGAAGGCCGAAGAATACAAGGCCGTGGCCATCTTCGTGTTGGTGCTCGTCCTTTGGGTCACAAAGGGCACTTTCCATAACATTGACGAGACTATCGTTGCTTTGTTGGGTGCCGTCCTTGCCCTGTTGCCGGGCATCGGCGTGGTGAAATGGAACGACGTCGACATCCCGTGGCACCTGATGCTCTTCTCGGCTGGTGCTTATACCCTCGGCTCGGGTCTCAATGCCACTGACCTGCCCAACACCATGGTCAATGCCGCTTTCGACAGCCTTGGCATCACTTCCAACACCCCCTTCTGGGTGCTGTATGTCATCCTCACCTTCTTGATGATGTATTCGGGCTTGGTCTTCCAAAGCAAGACCATCCGCACCATGGTCTTCGTGCCCATCGCCTTGGGTGTGGAGGCGCGATTCGGCTTCCCCGTCATGAGCCTCAGCTTGCCCGTGGCCATGCTCATCGAGCACTGCTATGTGTTGCCCTTCAACAGCAAGCCCGCCGCATTGCTTTACAACACCAACCAGTACAGCCAGACCGATGCCTTCAAGTTTGGCATCACCATGATGACCATCTCATGGGTGCTCATCCTCGTCTGGGGCGAGACAGTGCTTCATTGGCTGGATATCACGCCGGGGCTGTTCTTGGTGAAGTAATACTGCTTTTTTCTTGGCTTTTTTTGCAAAAGAGTACAAAAAACGCTATTTTTGTACTTTCTAAATTGCTAATGCCATGAAAAAGATACTCTTACTCCTGCTTCTGCTGCCTATTTCCCTCTTTGCCCAAGTCACCGACGACTTCTCCGACGGTGACTTCACCCAAAACCCCACTTGGTCGGGGACAGCGGAGCAATATATGGTGAACAACAACAAACAATTGCAACTCAACGCGGAAGGCGAGGGCACAGCCTACCTTTTCTTGCCCATCACGGAGTACGAGACAATGGAATGGCAGTTTTGGATTCGGGAAGCCTTTGCACCATCTGGCAACAACTATTCCGATGTTTGGCTCAGTGCCGATAACGCTGACTTGCAAAATGTTAACCAAGGCTATTTCCTCCGTTTCGGCGAAGGCGGTAGCAACGATGCCATCACCTTGTTCCGTAAGGATGACGACGGGCAACAGCAAATCTGTCGCGGCACCGAAGGCGCCATTGCGGCCTCGTTTGCAGTTTCCGTCAAGGTGACCTGCGACCGCGAAGGCAACTGGATGATTCAGACATGCTACGACAACTCTGGAATTTATCTCATTGAGGCTCAAGGGACGGACGACACTTACGGTCGTGGCGGCTTTTTCGGCTTTTGGTCCAAGTTCACTTCGAGCAACGCGAAGAAAATCTATTTCGACAATGTCTATGCCGGTCCTCGCATTGCTGACCACGAACCACCCCAACTCCTGACCTGCGAGGTGCTCGACTTGACACATCTGCAACTGGCATTCAACGAGGCATTGAATGAAACCACAGCACTCAATCCCGACAATTATTCCATTGACAACGGATTGGGTCATCCGGTTTCGGTCAGTTTCGGCAATAATCTTGCCTTTGTTGTGCTCGAGATGGAGCGCGAAATCGGCAACGGCATTAATTATACGCTTTCCGTCAGCGGCATCAAAGACCTGTGGAACAACATGATGGAGCCGACAACCCTGGCCTTCTCCATCTACGAAGCCTCGGAATACGACATCGTCATCAACGAGATTATGGCTGACCCGAATCCCGTGGTGAGTCTGCCCGAATGGGAGTATGTGGAACTCTACAACACCACGGAGTTTGGCATCGACTTGAAAGACTGGCAGATACAAATCGGCTCAAACGATAACACCTTTGGAAACTTTGTCCTTGCCCCGCACGGCTATGTCATCCTTTGCCACAACGATGCTGTTTCCGAATTGCGCCAATACGGCGACTGCATCGGCTTCAGCAGCTTCTCGGTGGGCAACGCTTCATCGGCGATGTATCTCTACAGTAAGGCGGGCATTTTGGTTTCTCGCGTCAACTTCAGCAACACTTGGTACCACGATTCCGACAAGGCCAACGGAGGCTGGTCGGTAGAACAAATCGACCCACTGAACCCTTGCGCTGGCGCCTCCAACTGGACAGCCTCGATGGATGCCTCGGGTGGCACGCCAGGCCGCATTAATTCGGTGAATGGCGAGAACAATGTGGCACCTAAAGTGGAACGCGTGAGTATGTTTGGCAACCAAATCGTCCAACTGTGGTTTGACCAACAGATGAATGCTGTCGAGCTTCTTGAAACGCAACACTTCCTTGTGGAAGAGACGAACGAACATCCCTCGCAGTCGGTCATTAATCCCATGGATGGCACATACGTGGAGCTCCAATTCGACCGCGGATTTGAGCAAGGTTTTGTCTACACTTTGATTATTAATGGCGTGACCAACTGCGTGGGAACAACCATTGAAGCCGATACCCGTGTGCAGTTTGGCATCCCGAACGACATCGCTGAAGGCGAAATCCTGATTAATGAAATCCTCTTCGATCCCATCGCACCGGGCGTGGATTATGTGGAACTTTACAACAACACTGACAAGACCTTTGACCTCAGTGCTCTGATGCTCGGCGTCATCAAGGAGAGCTTCCCCAATCCTGCTGATACTACTTTGAAGGAAATCACTGCCGACAGCCGTTTGTTCCTGCCCAAAACTTATGTTTTGCTTTCCACCTACAGCGAAATCGTTGGTCAACAATACGACTGCCCGACCGACAACTTCGTGCAGATGGCGTCTTTCCCGAGCTATGCCAACGCGGGCGGTACGGCCATCTTGATGGGCAAGGACGGCACGGTCGTTGACCAAATGGCCTTTTCCGAAAAGATGCATTATCCTTTGCTCAAGGTCACGAAAGGTGTTTCTTTGGAGCGCGTTGCCTTCGACCAGCCTTCGATGGATGCCAACAACTGGCATTCTGCTGCCGAAAGTGTGCATTTCGGTACGCCAGGCTATGAGAACTCGATGATGCAGAGCGCCGAACCTTCCAACGACGAAATCTCCGTCAGCCCCGACATCTTCTCGCCCGATGGCGATGGCTTCGACGATGCCTGTTTCATCAACTACCATTTCGACGAGGCGGGCTATACAATGAACATCTACATCTTCAATGTGGCAGGACAATTAATCCGTCACTTGGCCAAAGGCGAGTTGGTAGGGCAGGAGGGCAGCGTCCTCTGGAACGGCCTTGACAACAACGGCAACAAGGTCCCCGTCGGCGTCTACGTCGCCGTGACCGAGGTCTTCAATTTTGAAGGCAAGGTCAAACAATTCAAGAATGCAGTTGTCGTCGGGACGCGCTAATCAGAAATCCATATTCGATTGTGCCACAATCTGTTTTGTATCAGGATTGAAGGCGGTCAAATTTCCTAATCCAGGTTTGTCGGTCACGAAAACGCCGTTGTCCAGGGCGATGAAATCGTGGTTTTGGGTGTTCTCGATGACCAAATTGATGAAGCTGTAGTCGACGGGGATGTGACCGTGGATAATCTTCTTTCCATGTGATTTGTTGTAGTCGACCTTGAACTTGCGGGTCCACATCATGCTACGTTCGTCCTCAAACGGGTCGTCGATATTGAAATTCATGCCGGCATGCACGAGGATGTATTCTTCCAACTCGATGTAGGGCACGCAGGCATTCATCCAGTCGATGTAGAGTTGCGGAATCTCGCGCGGATGTTTCACACCGAAGCTTTTCAGGGTTTCCTTGGCTCCCACGGCCTCCCATTCCTTCTGTTCAACATGCTTGCCGCCAAAGAGTTTCTTCTTTTGGTCGGCCTCGAAGGCTTTCACGCACATGTCCTCATGGTTGCCTTTGATGAAGTGCACGTTGTATTCTTCCTTTTGCAGGTGCATCAGGTAGTCGATGACCCCTTTCCCGTCAGGGCCACGGTCGATGTAGTCGCCCAAGAAGTAGAGTTGGTCGTGTTTCGTGACCTTGAGCATGTTTTCAAGCAGCACCTTCACTGTTTGGGCGCAGCCGTGAATGTCAGGAATGATCCAGCGTTGTGACATGGGATTTGGATTTAGAATAGTTTATTGAGGTTCAGAGCTTTGTATTGTTTACGTAAGCGGGTCTTGAAAGTCCAGCGCAGATCAGAGATCCAGCGGCGGCTCAGTTCGCAATAGTCAACGAAGACCCTATAGGAGAAGTAGAGCAGCACCATGCCCCCTAAGGCCCAGTACCAGGGTAAGTAGCAGAATAACAATATGGTACCCACAATGAAGATGAGTGGGAAAAGCACAAACTCCACCCCGAAGCTGACGGTGTTGCTAAAGGCTTTGTCTTTTAGTTCTCCTCTGATAATTAGTGTGGTGAGCCAAACAGGGAGATTGACAGCTGCCGAAGCTACAAAATAGGGCAAACTTATGAGCAATACGGCCAACTTCCATAAGGAATCAAGCAAAGGATATTTTTTTGCCGTCGAAGTGACGGAAATTTTCTGCCGTCTACGTTCGGCAGCGAAGTCTAAAACACGTTTGAAAAGGTTTTGGGCTTCTTCAGGTTGTTTTTCCTTAAATGCCAATATTTTGTCGACCGTAGCTCGATTCCGGAGCATCTTATTGTAAAGGCCGCCCGAACGTTTTTCGTTTTTCATCTTCACGATTTCCCAAATGGCATCGTAGTCGTCGTCGTCGGGGATGTAAGTGAAGAGTTTCGATATTTCATCGTGGAGTTGGTCTTTCAGCAGATTGATATTGGCGGCTTCGTTTTCCTCGGTGGTGTGCTGCAAGAACTCGGTCACATTGATAGGCTTGCCGAAATTAATCATCGCCGTGCTGCGATAGCGGAAATAATCGCCGTATTCAATGGCAGTAGGGATGATGTAGACGGGACTTTTGTCGCCGAATTGTTTGTTGGCGTCAACGGCGATGTGAAACAGGCCTTTGCCCATGCGCATGAGCGAGTGCTTGGTGCGATGGGTGCCTTCGGGGAAGAGGTAAAGGTCGACATGGTCGTGGATGACGTCGACGGCTTTGTTGAGCGAGTCATCGTTTTGGCGCACGGCTGCCACACCGTTGCGGATGCGGAAGATGGGCAGGATGCGCATGAAATTCAATATCTTGGCCACGACCGGATTCTTGAAGATGTCGCCGCGTGCTATGAACACTTTTCTCGCATTGTTCGATGCCAGCAAGACCAAGGCATCCATCAGCGTGTTGCTGTGGTTGACCCCGAAAATCACGGCACTGTTTTTTGGAATCTGGTCTTTTCCATGCACCTCGAATCGACGATACGATTGGCGTGTATGCATGTTAACGTAAGGCAGTAAGGTGCTATACCAAAAGTCAGGATCTTGTATTTTCTTGGCCATTTTTGTTGCAAAATAAGTGTACAAAATTACTAATTTACCCCCAATCTCAGCCTTTTTTTCCTCCAAAAAATAAAATTTTGTATTTTTACCGCGCCAAAACACTATGTGATGAAGAAAAAAACACTCGTTATTTTAGGGATCATTGTTTCATTTTGTGTTATGTCCTCGTGCAAAAACACTAATAATCCAAAAGAAAACGATGGAAGTAACGCAGAGGAAGTGGAAGCAGTGATGGAGGAACTTCAACAGCAAAACGACACTTTGACGGTTTTTGAACACATTCAAGAGCGGGGCGTGTTGGTTGCGGTGACAAATTGTAGTGATATTAATTACAATATGTATAACAGCCATCCCTCAGGTTTTGCGTATGAGTTGCTAAAGGATTTTTGCGACACCTACGACCTGAAGCTTGAAATGGTGGTGAACGACAATATGGACTCGTGTTACAGCCTGCTCGATTCGAGCAAGGTGGACGTGATTGCGACGGGTGAAGTCTTGACCAAAGAGTTGAGGAAAAAGTATTTCCTGACGAATCCGATTTTTTCGCAGAAGAGCGTCCTTGTGCAGCGTTTGCCTAAAGGTTGGAGCTCCATGTCGACGGATAATGAGGTCGAGAACCAGCTGTTGCGCTCGCCCATCGACTTGGCGGGCAAGACGGTTCATGTCGTGAAAGGCAGCCACGCCGCCAAATTGCTGGAATACCTTTCAGAAGGGATTGGTGACACGATTATCGCGGTCGAATGTGATACCTTGAATTCCCTCGAATTGATGCATGCCGTCCATGAAGGTCTGATTAATTACACCGTGGTTGAGGAATACATTGCCAAAATGGGTTCGTATAATCTCAGCAGCTTGGATACGAAACTTGCTGTCAGCGTGGAGCATCCCATTGGTTGGGTGATTCAACGTCACGAATCTGATTCCTCTTTGTTGACCGCCATCAATGACTGGATTGCCAATGCCGAGCAGAAGCACCTGAGAAAAGTGATGTTGCGCTATATCAAAAATGGGAAATATATTTCGTCGAGGCGCGAGGAATCGAATAAACGCTTGTCGTCTTTTGACAGTTCCATCAAGAAAACAGCGAAAAAAATTGGCTGGGATTGGCGTTTGCTGGCGGCTCTGATTTATCAGGAGTCGCGGTTTAAGGTCGATTTGGAAAGCGAAAAAGGCGCTTACGGGCTGATGCAGCTGATGCCCTCTGTGATGAAAAAATATGGGATAGGTTACGATTCCACTCCCGAGGAGCAATTGGAGGCGGGTGGAAAACTGATCACACATCTTGATAAATCGTTAAAAAACAGGGTTGTTGACAGCTTGGAAAGGGTGAAGTTTGTTTTGGCGGCCTATAATGCGGGATTGGGCCATGTCTATGATGCACAGCGGCTGGCGCAAAAATTCGGGAAAGCTCCTGATTTATGGGAAGATAACGTGGATTACTATATCCTGAATAAATCGAAATACCTCAACGACACTTGCTGTAAAAGTGGCTATTTGAGAGGCACGCAAACCTATCGTTTCGTGGAGGAGATCATGGATAGGTACTCTCATTATCAGACCTTATTGGATTAATAAAACGAAATTGTCATGAAAAGATTTTTCTGTTCTTTAGTGTTGTTTGTCATGTTGTTTTCTGGGGCCATGACGGTCTCAGCCCAGTCTTTCAATAGCGGATTGATTGCTGGCGCAACGTTTTGCCAGGTGGATGGTGACCATTATGCAGGTTTCCATCAGTTGGGATTTACCGCAGGGGCGTATGTCAACTTGCCCATGGACGACTATTTGTCGGCTCAAATGGAGTTGAAATACTCACTTCTCGGTGCGCATTCGTCTGATAAAGAGGTGAATGAATACTATTATAATCCATATAGTTTACGTCTGCATTATGCCGAGATACCTTTGATGTTGCGTTGCAACTTGGGTATGTTTCGCGTGAGCGGTCGTCCTTTGGATTTCATCACGTTGGAAGCGGGTGTCAGCCTCGATTTTCGTATGAAGGCCACAGAAGATGTCGATGCTGATTATCAGGTTACAACGAATCGCTGGAATTTCTTCTCCATGACCAGCAATGCGGGCCTCCATTTCGCTTTCAACGAGCATTGGGGTCTGGGCGCACGGTTTATGTATTCCGTTGTGCCGTGCCGCTTCACGGGCAATCCAGGGTGGTTCTATAACCAGTATTACAATAAAGTCGTTCAGTTCTGCGTGACTTACAATATCAACTCTCCCTTGAGATAAATTCTATATTCCGTTTTAAGCCTTCAAAACCAGCGCGTTTCACGGCGGAATGCTTGAAAAGGGACTCGAAATCAGTTTGATTCAATTCTTTCCAATCGCATTCTTTCATGCGCATGAGTTGTTCCGAAGGCTGAAACTCAGGCTCCATATTAGGTAGTGTGAAACGGTTGTAAGGACACACATCCTGGCAGATGTCGCAACCGTACATCCAACCGTTAAAGGTCTCTGGATCAAGACCTTCGAGGCTGCCTTTGTATTCAATGGTAAGGTAGGAGATACATTTGCGGGCATCGATGTGGAAAGGTGACTCCAAAGCGCCTGTGGGACAAGCGTCGAGGCATTTGGTGCAACGACCGCAGCGATTGGTCAATGGGCGACCTGTTTCTTCTAGTTCTATCGGCAAAAAAAGATGCCCGATGAAGAAAAACGAGCCTCCACATTGTCGCAAACTGCGTCCCGCAGTTTGTCCTTTCTCGTATGTTTGACTGCGAGAAGCAGTCAACGACAATGGAGGATGGATTAATGTGGTGTTTTTCCCGATAAAGCCCAAACCGCATCGTACGGCCCAAGCGCGATCGAGAACCGGTGCCGAATCAACAAAGACGCGTGTGCCTTCCAATTTGCCCGTCTGTGTTTCAATGTGTTCCAAAAGTTTTCGCATCTTGCGCTTTAGAACATCGTGGTAGTCGGCACCGTATGCGTATTTGGCAATCTTGAAACGGTCGGAATTGCCTAAAGTCTGTTTGGGGAAATAATTGTAAAGTACGGTAACAATGGATTTTGTGCCTTCTGCCAACAGGCGAGGGTCGTAGCGTTTTTCCTTGTTTCTGGTCAGGTAGCCCATCTCACCCTCACAGTCGCTCTCAAGCCATTGCTCGACGTGGATCGACTCTTCCTTCAGGGCCGTCGCTTGGGCAATGCCACAAGCATCGAAGCCCAGACGTTCGGCTTCCTCGATAATCCATTTTGACACGCTTTGCGTCATCGCGAGGCACGAAGCAAATCGAAGATACAACGAAGTTAATCCAGAATAACGCGTTAGAATGGAGCAAACGTCAAGCCCACCGACAGCGGGTGAAACACGGGTGCTTCATGACCAACTGCAAACACAGGGGAAAGCTGATAGGCGGCAAAGGCACTCACCCATCTCCAACCCACGCGCAACGTAGCCGAATATGCCATACGTTCTACATTGTTGATATAACAAAGTTTCTCATGAACGGTTGCACCGCTCCCATCCGTAAGAGTGAGGGTTTCATCAAGGTCGTCGGTCAATGTGCTGACGCCATCGGGGCCGACAAATTTGGTCTTCGTGGCAATCATTATGCCGACTTTGAAGCCCACACCAATCTTCACGGCATCTTTGATGCGGAAACGCAACTCCAGCGGAATCTCGCCGTAAGTCGGGTTGACTTTATAGCGTTTGAAACCATCGACATCGCGATAGGATTTGTAATGGAAGTCGCCATTCGTATAAGGGTTGAGAATGCGCGTGTAGGAAAAATAGTTGTGTGACGACAAGCCCAAACCGATGCTGACAGTATGTTTGGTACTTTCGCCCAAGGGGAAGTTATAGGTGAGGGCGAAACTGACACCTTGATTGAAGCCACGCGGGTCCCAGTTTTCGTTAGGGGCAAGTTGCAAGTCGCTGAACAAGTCGAGACCGAAGGTGATCTTGTTGTCTGTTTTGTTGGCAATGAGTTGGGCAAAAGAGGTCATCGAGACGACCATTGCGATGAGGGTGAAAAGTACTTTCTTCATTTTATTTTGATTAGTTTGTTGACTATGAAACGGCCTTTCGACAAGCTCAAGGACCGTAAAAACAAAGGTTGCTGAGCCCGTCGAAGCACCGACTTGATTACATCTCCAATTCTTTCATGATGGCAGTGCGTTCGTCGAGGAGGCGGTTGATGTCCTCATCGGAGAGGTCGGGCTTGCGCAGCTGGGCATCGATAGCCGACAATTTGGCTTCCAGGTTCTCCGTGGTGCCCGGGATGTCGGTCAATTGTTTCTCCTTGTTGACAGGAGGCTCTTGAGGCACAACGTTTTGGCTTTCCTGTTGTGGGCTACCCGTGAAATTCTTCAGTTGCCCCATCACCATGCCAACCATCTGTTTTGTAAAAGGATCCAATTTGTATATCTCGACCTTCATGTCGTCTTTGATTTCGTCAAAGTCCTCGAGAAACATCTTCAGTTGTTCTTTCTGTTCCTCGTTGATGCCTGGAATGGCGTCAAGGTCTTGATTCTCCATCATTTTCTTGAACATGTTCAAGAGGTCGTCGAGTCCGTTATTGAGGTTGTTTTCGTCCATTATTTTTTTGTTGTAGAGACGCGATTCATCGCGTCTCAAATTGTAAATTTTCAGATTTGCAAATGCATCAAATATCGTTCCGCGTGCAAAATAACGGATTTTTCGCGTAATGATTGCGCCAAATTGGCAAATTTTTGCGAATATTGCAGTTTCTAAATTACACGACAATGGATTTCAAGACAATAAAAGTGCAATTGGGCGAAAGCATGGCTTGGGTCAACCTTGACCGTCCCGAGGTGCGTAATGCGCTGAATGCCGAACTGATAAGCGAACTGACCGAGGTCTTCAATTGGCTCAACAGCCGCGACGACATCCGTGTCATCATCCTGAAAGGCAATGGCAAGGCTTTTTGTGCGGGTGCCGATTTGGAATACATGAAAGAGATGGCGAGATTCAACCACCTGCAAAATCTGGCCGATGCCCAAAAGCTCTCCAAACTGTTTCAGACGATTTATTTCTGCAACAAAGCGGTCATCGTGGATGTGCACGGTGCCTGCATCGGCGGGGCCAATGGAATCATTGCCGCCGCCGACATCGTGATTGCCGAAAAAAACACGAAGTTTGCTTTTTCAGAAGTACGATTGGGCATCACGCCGGCCACCATTTCGCCTTTTGTGGTGAGTAAAATCGGTAACACCGCTGCCAAGGAATTGATGCTGACGGGTCGCCGTTTCACTGCCGAGGAGGCCAAGGATTTCCGCTTGGTGAATGTGGTCGTCGATGAGGCTGAGATGATTGACACGGAACGCCAATACATCGAGCATTTCCTGCAAGCCTCTCCCGATGCTTTGGCTGAGTGCAAGAACCTGCTCCGCATGGTGAGTGGCACCGATGATATGTTTAACCCGATTTTTCAGCAGACCTCGCAACTCATTGCCGCACAGCGAGTCTCAAAGGCTGGCCAGGAGGGCATGAAGGCATTTTTTGAGAAGCGAAAACCTGATTGGAACAAATAATAAACAAACCTATATATTATGAAAAAATTTGCAGTTATTCTATCCGGCTGCGGTCACAGGGACGGCAGCGAAATCCACGAAGCAGTGACCTTATTGCTATCACTCGATCAGCATCATTGTGAATACCAATGCTTTGCCCCCAATCGTTCGCAGCATGATGTCGTCAACCACTTGACGGGAGAAGCCGTCAAGGAGGAGCGCAACATCCTCACCGAAGCAGCACGCATCGCACGTGGTCGTATCTTGTCCATCGAGGACTACAAGGCTGAAGACTATGACGGTCTGCTTTTCAGCGGCGGCTTTGGCGCAGCCAAAAACCTCTGCAACTATGCCTTCAAGGGTGCGGACATGGAGGTGCAACCCGATGTGGCTCGTGCCATCGTTGAAACGCGCGAGGCTGGCAAACCTCTTGGCGGCATGTGCATCTCTCCCGTGATGTTTGCCAAGTTGTTGCCTGGTGTGTGCATCACCTTGGGCAACGAAGGCACGCCCGATGCTGACAATGTCCGTAAGATGGGTGCGTTCCACGTGCAGACCGAACATGGCGATGTGTGCGCCGACAACGAGTTGTTGGTTTTCACCACACCCGCCTACATGCTTGACGCAACCGTGAAGGATGTCTATGATGGGGCTTACAATATGGTAGAGGCCATTTTGGAGACCATTGAGGACGACAGACGAAAATGATCTTTAATCGATTATAAGTTCCCGAAACCCTTCAGTGGCAAAGGTTTCCAATTCGTTTTGATCATCCACGAAAATGTAATACGCCTCAACGCCGTCCATGCTTTCGATGAGCGGTAACGACTTTTCCATGCCCATCACCATGCAGATGGAGGCCAAGGCATCGGCCCAAACGGAGTTTTCGGCCAAGACCGTGGCGCTGAGCACATTGTGCTCCACAGGATAGCCTGTCTTTGGGTCGATGCAATGGGAATAACGTCTGCCGTTACGTTCTGTATATTTTCGGGTACTTCCAGAAGTAACCAAACCCTTGTCGCACAAGGTAATACGGGTTTGTACCACTTGTTCCGAATCCCAGTTTTCGGCAGGCTTTTCGATGCCTACAATCCATGGCTGGCCGTTGGGCTTGCTGCCGCGAGCCATGATTTCGCCACCTGTGTCGACCAGATAGTTTTTGATGCCCCGACTTTCCAAAAATAACGCAATTAAATCGGAGGTGTAGCCTTGAGCGATGGCGTTGAAATCCAGTTTCATGTCAGGGTTCTCTTTGACTACCTTTCCATTTTCAATGCGGATTTTCCGATAATCGACCAACTGTTTTAGGCTGTCGATAAGTTGCGGCGTGATGCTGTCGCCTCTTTTGTAGCTGAAACCCCATGCGGCCACGATGGGCGAGATGGTAGGATCGAAATAGCCATCGGAGAGGCGTGCCGTTTCCATGGCAATGCGGAAGTTGTCAAGGAAGATGGAATCAAGCGTAACATCCTCATTTCTATTGACTTTTGATATAATCGAACTGTCCACCCAAAGGTTGACCGACATATCCACGGCATGGAAGATGGAGTCGATTTCAGGCTGGAAATTACGGTTTTCCGCATCGTAATAGGTGACCGCATAATAAGAGCCTTGTGCCAAGCCTTGTAGCACGATTTTATGGGATTGCCTACCACAAGAAGCAAAACACAAAATACTCATTATCAACAATATCCATTTTCTCATAACTATCAACTCTAAACTATCAACTACTCTAAACTCTAAACTCTCAACTCTAAACTATAAACTAATCGAAGCGCACCATTTCCAAGCAAAGTTATCCCAAACATTAGGCAGACTGTAGGGACCATAGCGGTAGAAGGCACCCAAACCGATTTTCGTAAAAGGCGTGGCCAAAAGTCCGTTAACCACAATTCCGCTCTCGAAATAGCCCTTTTCCATAGTCTTGAAATTCTTGTTGGGATAGGCCTCGGCACGTTTCATGTCGCCCCAGCCTATGTTGGTGATGACCGACAGTTCGGGCCTAAACCACGCTGAATTGGTCTTCCAGAGCATACCGCTGAAGTTGTGGCTCAGATAAAGGGCAACGAAACGGTCGCAGAAGAACTCGTCGAGGCGCATGGTGCTGAAACTGCCTGGGGAATAGAGTCCGAAACGGTCATAAGTGCCGAGGATGTCGAATGTCTCCATGACGGGACAGCTTTTCGAGGCATAACCCGCTTGCAGTAGGATTTTGGAAACGCCCATATAGCGAGTGTAGAAATTCTTTGAGACCTCGAACTTGATGCGGTCGAAATCATAATGTCCGCCCCAAATGGGGAAGGAATGCTGGTAGGAAAGCCAAACGATGGGATAGAGTGTGCCCAAGGATTGTATGCCGTCGGGCTTGCTCAGGAATTTCTCCTTGTAGGCAAACCGCAGCTTGATTTCGGCATTGGTGAATTGGGCAGTCGTCAGTGAATCGGCAGGGGTGTGGAAAAACTGCGCATTGTATTTTTTGTGGCAAGAGCTGAGGTTCACATAGGCCTTGAAATAGCTGGCAAAGCGCGTTGAGAACTGCAATTCGGCCATGTTTTTGCGCACATGGATGTTTTCATAAAAGGTGTATTTGTAATCCGCTTCCGAGAGTAAGCCACCCATGGAAAAGCCACCAAATTCGCCCATGGCCTCTGACTGGTTGGTGAACTGCATGCCAAGTTCCATCTGCCGATGCCTGTTAATCAGCCATTTGATGCCACCGCCATAGTCGAAATATTTCTTGCGTGTCCAATAACCTACGAAAGCATTCAGGCGGATATGGCGCGAAAGACGGTCGTTGGTGGAAGCGCCTATTCCTAAATAAAAGCCTCTGGTGGCCGAGAGTTTGATGATGCTTCCCAAGTCGAGGTCGAGGCAACCGACGGGGAGGGCCGATTGGCTCATCATTTTGTCGGTCAAACCTAAGACGCGGTCGAAGATGTCGGAGCCCTGGGTGAGCGAGTCGACGAAAATATAGGTGGCCCGAACACGTTCGGTCAGCGAGTCGATGCGGTGTTTGTTCCAAAAGCTTTCGTCGCGATAGGCAGCATCCGGGTTGACTAAAATCTCAATGTCGGAAAACTGTTTCTTGCTGATTTCAGGATTGATTTCGATATCCGTCAAATAGCTCTTTCCTATGGCCACCATGGGGAAAGTGTTACCGTCGATGCTGACCACCATGCTCGGAAACTTCAGGTTGGTGTTGAGTTGTTTCGGAAACCATTGCCCTTCCACTTTTTGATAGAGCTGTTGGATGGTCGCGATGAACAAACCGCCTTGTTCGTTGGGCGAAGCCTTCACGCTTTGCAGGGCCCAGCCGTCGCTGTTGACGGTCATCGTGCCGCGCAATCCGTTGAAGGTGCTGCCGCGCATCGGGTGAAACGAAATCACATACAGCGAGTCGCCCTGCCCTATGGGATTGACGGCTTCCAAAGTGAAGAAATAGCGCGTTTTGCTGCCTCGGCTGATGGGGTTGACGTAGTCGATGCCGGTGATGTCGATGAGGTCGTCATAAAAACTGACGCTCTGCATGCTGTTGACCAAATAGATGAAGGTGGGGTCTTTCATGCCGGCCACTTTGGTGCCGAGCACGTTCTGCAACTTGCGATCAGGGGCTTTGAAAAGCACCTCCGAGGCCGTCTCCATCACCATCATGTCGCTCTTTTTCATGATGCTGTCGAAATAGCGCAGGTTAGTCTTTTCAAGGTTGGTCTCGGCGAGAGCTTTACCGAACTCGCTGCTATCGATGGTGATGACCATCTGATCGTAGATGTGGTAACGATATGATTGTAACGAATTGGGATTGTTGGCCTTGCGGTGTGCCATCAAGCTGTCGATGATGCGATGGGCGGGGTTCTCGCCTGCATCCACGGTCACCTCGTTCAGGTTGAAGGTGGTGGGTTTCAGCGCGACATTGCATTTCTTTTGATTGGGCTGAATATCAATGGTTTTCGTTTCGTAACCAATGTACATGAATGTGATTTTTGTGATGGAAGTGCTGGCGGTGATTTCGTATTTTCCGTCGATGTCGCTGATGACGCCCTGTTGCCCTTCATTGATGACCACGTTGACAAATGCCAAGGGCTGACGGTTTTCCTCGTCGGTGATTTTTCCGCTGAGGGTGTGGCTTTGTCCAAACAAAGTGCTGGAGACAGTAACCAGCAAAAGAAACAAGAAGAAAGGAAGGATGTATGTGCTGAAGAACGACTTCATTCCTGAGTCTCAATTAGATAAATGACTTCGTTGTCGCGTTTCATCAGATATTGCTCGCGGGCGACTTTCTCCATGGTGGCGGTGTCGTTTTGCAGGTCGTGAAGATACTTTTTGCTTTGCGATACCTCCTTCTCATAATACTCGATTTGTTGCTTTTGGTCTTTCAACGAACGATGCAACCTAATCTGGGCGAACAGGTTGAACTGGTCGATAAACAGGATAACAATCAAAAACAGTACGGTGGCGTACACATATCGGTTGTTGAGTTTGCGGAGAACTTCTTTGAATGTCATGGTGATTCAGCTTGTCGAGATGTTATGGCTTGTGGAAAAATTTCAGTGTGCAAAGGTAGTATATTTCGATGAACCCAATGACCTTTTTTCTTATTTTTGCAGTCAAAATTCCATTATTTTTCAACAATAATTACAAAACACTTCAACATGAAAAAAGTAATCGCAACAACAAAGGCTCCAGGAGCCATCGGACCTTATAGTCAAGCCATTGAAGCCAACGGAATGCTGTTCATTTCGGGTCAACTTCCCATCAATCCCGCCACAGGTGAAATGCCCGAGGGTGTGACTGCACAAACCGAACAGAGTCTGAAAAATCTCGAAGCCATCCTCAACGAGGCGGGTTGCACGTTCGACAATGTGGTGAAATCGACTTGCTATCTGGCCGACATGAGCTATTTCGGCGAGATGAACGCTGTGTATGGCAAGTATTTCAAGGGTGACTATCCCGCTCGTGCTGCCTTTGCCGTGAAGGAACTGCCCAAGAAGGCTTTGGTCGAAATCGAAATGATTGCTGCAAAATGAAAATCGTCTTTTTGGAGCCGTTAGGCTTGAAAGTCAGCCAAATTGAAGCCGCGTGCGAAGGCTTGAAAAAGGCTGGCCATGAGGTGGTCATCTACCCCGACCGCAATGAAAACCTTGACGAACTGAAACGTCGCGCCGAAGGTGCCGAGGTCATCATCGAAAGCAATATTCCGCTGAGAAAGGACTTCTTGGATGCCTGCCCGAACCTGAAAATGCTCTCTATCGCCTTCACGGGCTTGGACCACATCGACATGGAGGAGTGCCAAAAGCGGGGCATCATCGTGAAAAACGCGGCGGGTTACAGCACCGAGGCCGTGGCCGAATTAGCTATCGCCATGATGATAGATGTGTGCCGTAAAGTGCTTGAAAACGATGCGATTACGCGTCAATGCAACCGCAAAGGCATCATGCCTGGACGCGAGATTGGCGGAAAGACCATCGGCATCATCGGTATGGGTAACATCGGTCAGCGTGTGGCCAAGTTGGCGAATGCCTTTGGCTGCAAGGTGCTGGCTTGGAATCGTACGCCTAAGCAGGTCGAAGGTGTGACTTTTGTTGATAAGGAGACCCTGTTAAAGGAATCCGATATCGTCTCGCTGCACATCGCCTTGAATGCTGAGACTCGTGATTTCATCACGGAGAAGGAATTCTCACTGATGAAGCCCAGCTCCATATTAATTAATACGGCGCGTGGTCCTGTCGTGAACGAGATGGCTTTGGCCGATGCTTTGAAACAAGGTAAGATTGCTGGTGCGGCCACCGATGTCTATGGCACCGAACCACCATTGAAATTGGATAATCCGTTGTTTGATACACCCAATCTCATCATGTTGCCGCATATCGGTTTCGCCACTGAAGAGGCATTCATCTTGCGGTTGGGTATTGTGGTGGAAAATGTGAAACGCTTCTTGAACTGACAGCCGTTATTCTTCGGTACTACGATAAAAGCTTATCTTCGGGCGGTAAATCATGTCAGAGGTGACGAAAGCCTCCTTAAAGCGCGGTTTGATGCGACGCAGGCATTTCTCGGCCTCAACGCGATTCCGGAAGTTGCCGGCACGAAGACGGAAGTAGGGCTCTGCATAGGTAAGGTAAATCGGAATGTCGGGGAAAGACCGTTCAAATCTTTTTTTCACCTCTTGGGCATGTTTCAGCGCTTCATTGCCGATTTCCATGAAAATGTGGATGCGGTAACCGCTGAAAGAGCTGTCCATGTAATAAAGCGAGCGCTGTTTGGAAAGAAGGGTTTCGATACGGCTATCTTGACTAACATTCAGTGAACCAGTGCCTTGTGCAATGGCCGTTGAGACCATTGTGAGGAGTATGATTAAGCCTAGGAAATGTTTCATTATGCTTCTTTTTAGGCTGCAAAGATACATTTTTTTGAGAATATCCCAATTTTCGGCGAAAGTTGTATCTTTGTGCCGCAAAACAAACGCATGAATAGTAATCTTGACGCGAATGCCTCTCATTTGTCGAAGGCTGAAAAAGACCTCGAAAACGCCCTGCGTCCCGATATGTTTGAAAGCTTTGCGGGACAGAAACAGGTGGTTGACAACCTACGCGTTTTCGTGAAGGCCGCCGCCCAGCGTGGCGAAGCCCTCGACCATACCTTGCTGTATGGCCCTCCCGGTCTGGGCAAGACCACTTTGTCGTATATCATTGCGCACGAGTTGGGCGTCGGCATGAAGATGACCTCTGGTCCCGTGCTCGACAAACCAGGAAACCTTGCAGGTTTGCTTACCAGCCTTGAGCCTAACGACGTGCTGTTCATTGACGAGATCCATCGCCTCAGCCCCGTGGTGGAGGAATATCTCTATTCCGCCATGGAAGACTTCCGCATCGACATCATGATTGAGACAGGTCCCAGCGCGCGCAGCATTCAAATCACGCTGAATCCTTTCACTTTGATTGGAGCCACCACTCGAAGCGGCATGTTGACGGCCCCTTTGCGTGAGCGTTTCGGCATTAAGCAACGTTTGGAATATTATGACGCGAAGACCTTGTCGACGATTGTGAAGCGTTCGGCAAGCATCTTGCGTGTACCCATCGACGACACGGCGGCCTTCGAGATCGCGCGCCGCAGCCGAGGCACACCGCGTATCGCCAATATGCTATTGCGCCGTGTCCGCGACTTTGCCCAAATCCAAGGCGACGGCACCATTACATTAGACATCGCTAAAATCGGCCTGAAAGCCCTCAACGTGGATGAGCACGGCCTAGACGACATGGACAATAGGATTCTCACTACTATCATCGACAAGTTCAAGGGTGGTCCAGTCGGTGTCAATACCATCGCCACGGCAGTGGGCGAGGATCCTGGCACCATCGAAGAGGTCTGCGAGCCGTTCCTCATCCAGGAAGGCTTCATCATGCGCACGCCCCGTGGCCGCGAATGCACGGATTTGGCTTATAAGCATTTGGGAAAGACTCGGATTAAGCCTACGGGGGAGATGAGTTTGTTTGATTAGGATTTTCTTCTTCAGGTTTGTAACCAATACGCTTTCGAGGTTGGGATTTTGTTTCCCTTAATTGGTCAAGGGCGTCATTGAGGGCTTCTATTTGTATGGCAATTTCCAGATTAGTCTGTTCTTGCTGCTCATTGATGTCGTTCTGATCGTGCAGGATTTCCTCGATATAGGCGTTCAACTGGTCGACTTTATGGGAAAGTTGTTCCATTTTTAGGTCGACTGACAGCATTGTTGCTATTGCCTTTCGCATTGCGATAAACGCCCTTGTCACCATCACGCTCATTTGTATGGCACAAGGGCTATGTAACACGGAGGCAAGCATCACAGCACCATGTTCGGTGAATACATAAGGAGGTGCTTTCTTGGGACGTTTTTGTGGCGATGTCATCACATTTTGTGACGACATATTGCTAATCCTCTCAATTTCAATCCATTCCTCTTTAGACAATTTGAACATGAAATCCTCTGGGAATCGCTCTGCATTTCGTTTGACTGCTTGGTTGAGAGCTCGTGTCTCTACCCCGTAAATACTGGCAAGATCGCGGTCTAACATTACCTTTTGGCCGCGAATCTCATAGATTACATTCTTGATGTTTTCGATGTTTCCTGTTTGCACATCATTTGGGATGACATTAGTGGGTTTTGGAGTTTCCATAACGATACTACATTTAGTTATTATGCAACAAAGTTATGTCACCTGTCAAGAGTTATCCGTTGATTAAACGTTTGTAGTCGACTTTAGTCGTTTGCTGTCGGTTAAATGGCAATTACTCAATATTTTAATTGATATTTATTAAAAAGTGTGGGTTGATTTGTAGTTTTTATTATAGGCTTCAATCATAAAGCAAAAATTTCCCTATTTTTGCAGTTTCTTTCAAAAACAGCAAAAAACACCTCTATTATATGGATTATAACTTCAACGAAATCGAGAAAAAGTGGCAGCAGTACTGGCGCGACAACAAAATCTATAAGGTTGATATTGACCACAATAAGCCAAAATTCTATGTCTTGGATATGTTCCCGTATCCTTCGGGCGCGGGTCTGCATGTGGGACACCCACTAGGCTATATTGCCTCGGATATTTATGCTAGATATAAAAGGCTGAAAGGCTTCAACGTGCTGCATCCGATGGGCTACGACGCCTATGGTCTGCCCGCCGAGCAATATGCCATTCAAACGGGCACACATCCCGCCGTGACAACCGAAAAGAACATCAACCGCTACCGCGAGCAGATGGACAAGATCGGTTTCTGTTACGACTGGGACCGCGAGGTGCGCACTTGCGAGCCAAGCTATTACAAGTGGACACAATGGACTTTCCTTCAGTTGTTCAACTCGTTCTACTGCAATGGTTGCAAAAAAGCCCAGCCCATCAGCAAGCTGGTTGCCCGCTTCGAGGAAAAAGGCACGGAAGGCCTCAATGTGGCTGAAAGCAAGCCGCTGAGTTTCACTGCTGCCGAATGGAAGGCGATGAGCGAGAAGCAACAACAAGAGGTGCTGATGAACTACCGTCTTGCATACCAAGCTGAGGCCATGGTGAACTGGTGCCCAGGTTTGGGTACGGTGCTCGCCAACGACGAGGTGGCCGATGGCCTCTCAGTGCGTGGCGGCTTCCCCGTGGAACGCAAGTCGATGAAACAGTGGCAACTCCGTATCACTGCCTACGCTGACCGTCTGCTCCAAGGTCTCGAAACGGTCGATTGGAGCGAGTCGGTAAAGGACTTGCAGCGCAACTGGATTGGCAAGTCGATGGGTGCTTCGGTTATCTTCAAGGTTGAGGGTAAAGATATCGATTTAGAGGTGTTTACGACTCGTGCAGATACTTTGTTTGGTACGACCTTCATGGTGCTGGCTCCTGAGCACGAATTGGTTTCACAAATCACCACTCCTGAGCAACGCGCCGAGGTGGAGGAATACATCACCCGCACTAAGAACCGCAGCGAGCGTGAGCGTATGGCTGAGGTTCGCAAGGTGAGTGGTGCCTTCACGGGTGCCTACGGCATCAACCCCATCACGGGTGTCAAGCTGCCCATTTGGATTGCCGACTACGTTTTGATGGGTTATGGTACGGGTGCCATCATGGCCGTTCCTGCCCACGACAGCCGCGACTTTGCCTTTGCTCGTCATTTCAACCTGCCCATCATCCAAGTGGTGAAGAAACCTGGCACCGAGGCCACTGACCCTTCCACTTGGGAAGAGAGCTTCGATGCCAAGGACGGCGAGTTAGTCAACTCGGGCTTCCTCAACGGCCTGACTGTGAAGAAAGCCATCGAGCGCATGATTGAAGAACTGGAGAAACTCGGCGTCGGCACGGGCAAGACCAATTACCGCCTGCGCGATGCCATCTTCAGCCGCCAACGTTATTGGGGCGAGCCTTTCCCGATTTACTACAAGGACGGTATGCCCTACGCCATGGACGAGTCGAAGCTTCCGCTTGAATTGCCTTCCATCAGTGAATACAAGCCCACCGAGACAGGAGAGCCGCCTTTGGCTCGTGCCAAGAACTGGGTCACGGAGGAAGGCTATCCGATCGAGACCAACACCATGCCGGGCTTTGCCGGTTCGAGCGGTTACTATTTCCGCTATGAAGACCCGCACAACGACAAGGAATACTTCAGCCGCGAAGCCAACGATTATTGGCAGAATGTCGACCTCTATATCGGTGGTGCCGAACACGCCACTGGCCACTTGATTTACAGCCGTTTCTGGTGTAAGTTCCTCTATGACATCGGTTTGTCGTGCAAGGATGAACCTTTCCAGCGCATGATTAACCAAGGTATGATTCAAGGCCGTTCGAGCTTCGCCTATCGTGTCAATTTGGAGAAGTTGTGCGAGTACGACGTTTGGAACATCATCAAGGATAAGCGTTTGGGTGTAGAATTTGTCAGGAACTACAAGGATGGTCGCCGTCAGTTCGACTTCTTCTGTCCCGAGAAAGGCATTCTCATCGAGATCAACCGCATGGGCAACCTTGAGAAGGTGGCTGAGCCGTGGGAGGATTATGCGGCATCGAAGGGCTACAAGCTGCTTTTGGTGCCCAACATCGATGTTTTGAATGATTATAGGGCTGGAACCCATATCGTTGAGCAGAAAATCAAGGATTTGATTGCGGGTAAGGAAGTTCCGGCTTTCGTTGAAGGCGAAGAGTACAATCGTGGTCCTATCTTCGTGTCCAAAAACATACCCGACCGTGAGTTGTTCAGCGACCCGATTCACGTCGATATCAATATGGTGCGCAACGACATTCTTGATATTGCAGCATGTCGCCAATGGCGCGACGACTTGAAGGATGCCCACTTCATCAAGGAGAAGGATAAGGACGGTAACGAAGTTTACGTTTGCGGCAACGAAGTCGAGAAGATGTCAAAGTCGAAATACAACGTGCAGAACCCCGACGACCTTGTGGAGAAATACGGCGCCGACACGCTCCGTCTCTATGAGATGTTCCTTGGCCCTTTGGAGCAATCCAAACCTTGGGACACCCAAGGCATCGAAGGCACCTTCCGCTTCGTGCGCAAGTTCTGGAGGCTGTTCCACAACGAAAACAACGAGTTCTGCGTCAGCGACGAGCCAGCTACTGCGCCTGAGCTGAAGAGCCTGCACAAGCTCATCAAGAAGGAAGAGGACGGCATCGAGAGCATCTCGTTCAACACGGTCGTTTCGGCCTTCATGATTTGCGTCAACGAACTCGCTGACCTCAAGTGTAACAAACGCGAAGTGCTTGAACCTTTGGCTATTATGATTTCGCCTTATGCCCCTCATATCGCCGAAGAACTGTGGCACCTGCTGGGTAATGAGACCTCGGTGGTGAATGCTGCCTTCCCCGTATACGACGAGAGCAAGACCGTGGAGAACAGCTTCAACTACCCCGTGAGCTTCAACGGCAAGATGCGCTTCAGCATGGAGCTGCCTGTCACGATGAGCCAAGACGAGGTGCAGGCCGCCGTGCTCGCTGCTCCCGAAGCCACCAAGTGGATTGAGGGCAAGCAGATACGCAAGGTCATTTATGTGCCGAAGAAGATCGTGAATATCGTGGTGGGATAAAGACTTCCTGCTTATTGTTGTGCCCGGTATTCCTTGGGCGACAAACCTGTATTTGTCTTAAAATAACGGGTGAATGCAGCTGGGTCTGAAAAGCCAAGCTGCTGGCTGATTTGTTGGATGTTGAGGTTACTGCTGTGGCGAAGTAATGACTTTGCTTGAACGATAACATAACCCGTAATCCATTCATTGGCGCTAATGCCGGTTTGTTTTTTGATGACGCTGCCAAAGTATTTGGGCGACAAGCAAAGAAGATTGGCATAATACTGCACCTCACGGCTTTCTTGGAAATGGTTGACAAAGGTGTTTTTAAAGCGGTTAACCAATTGTTGGGCTGGGGTGAGTTCCGGCGCCGTTAAGCCGTTTTCATGTAGGTAGATTTCCATCAAATGCGTTCCTATCTCCATTTGCTTGATCAATAATTCGTCACGTTCAGGGTGGCTCAATTGACTGATGGCTTGGAGCATCATGAAATGCCCTTTCATGCCTTCGTATTGCTCATCACTCAGATGAAAAACGGAATTGTATCGGTATTCGGCATGCTCAAAATAAAAAGGATAGAGATGCTTCAGGCTTTGGAGATAACTTGGTGAGATGACGAGCAATGAAACCAAATAATCGTCGCTCGTCTCTTGTATCTCCATCACGTGACCAGGAGGCATCACGACAAAGTCGTATCGATGGAATTCCTTTTGTTGCTTGTCAAAAAGGTTTTTCAGACACCCCCGATGCGTTAGCCATAGTACGAAAAAAGGCGATGCGTAGGCTTTCTCGTAAATAGGCACTCGGTTGATGTTGTCAAATAACATTAGACCATGCTTTTTTATCTGGTCTCTTATTTCCTCCAAAGCGTGTGGTTGCTTATCCATTTGTTTCGGTCATTTTGCCTACAAAAATACTTGTTATTTGAATAAAAATCGAAAATAATCCGACCAAATGACAATTATTTCGTTCTAATCGTTACTTGATTTGTGTTGGAATAGCTCTACTTTTGTGACCGAGATGAAAAGAGCACAACGGCATCATTATCACTAGTTAGTGTCCATGTACTGGCTTCTCTTATTGTTTGGCGACAAAAGTGTATAGTCAGTGGAGTACTTTTTTTGTTTGTACTTCATTTTTTTCATTTAAAGTGGGATGGTGCCGTTTTTATTTTGCTTGCATCTCAAACACTACTGCATGCGGCATTTCAATGCTGTTCGGGAAATCGATGCGGTAACGACCATCAGCCTCCTTGCGAAGGGTGGCTTTTTTGTTGCAACCTAACACCTTGATTTTACCCATCTTCAGGCCTGCAGACGGCCCGTCTGCAGGAACAGGAAAATCAAACCAATAGGTCTCAGGCACAGGATTTTCCTGTTCGTCCAAGAGAAAGATACCATATACTTTGTCGCCCTTCTGTGTGAAGCGGAACTTGCCGTAGGTGAAGGGATAGATGGGACGGGTGCCGTAAATTGCCTCGCCATTGATTTTCATCCACTCGCCGATTTCCTTCATGCGGAGCAGGGCTGTGTCGGGCAAGTTGCCATCGGCATCAGGACCCACATTGAGGAGGAAATTGCCGCCTTTTGCCACGATGTCGCAAAGCAGGTGGATGAGTTTATTGGTGCTTTTGTAGGTGTCGGTGGAGACATAAGACCACGAGTTGCCCATCGACATGCAGGTCTCCCAAGGATAGGGCAGGAGCGAGTCGGGGACTTGCTGCTCGGGAGTTTGGTAGTTTTCGTATTTGCCACCTACCGAGCGGTCGACGATGATGAGGTCGGGGTTGTTCTCGCGGGCGATACTGGCCACTTCCTCCATATTAATATCTTGGATATAGCCTTGGCAGCCAAGCCACGGGCGCGTTTCTTCGTTCACGCTCCATTCGGGACGCACCCAGCCGCCGTCTAACCACAAGATGTCGATGTCGCCGTAGTTGTGGGTAAGTTCGCGTATCTGCTTGTGGGTGAATTGTTTGTATTTCTCAAAACGCTCAGGCATGACGGTAGGGTCGTAGTTGACGTTGCGGTCGGGCGTGGCCCATTCGTGTGCCCAGTAGTCGTCGCAGTGCCAGTCGGGTTTGGAGAAGTAGAGACCTGTCCAGAAGCCTTGGTCACGGAAGGCTTTCACTACTTCGCCAGCGATGTCGGCCTTGGGATTCTTTGAGAACGGACAGCTTGGGTCGACGGTGGAGTAGGAGGTTTCCTTCGTGTCGAACATGCAGAAGCCGTCATGGTGCTTTGTGGTGAAGACGACATACTTCATGCCAGCGTTTTTGGCGGCCTCAGCCCATTTTGTTGGGTCGAAGTGTTGCGGGTTGAAGGTTTTATTAAGGTTTTGGTAATCAGTCTTATATTGATAATAATCCGCTCCGTTTCTGTTAATCCAAGGCTCGTTGCAGATGGACCACGACTCCACCACTTCCCATTGGGCGTAGATGCCCCAATGCATCATGAAGCCGAACTTCAGGTCTTGCCATTGGCTGATGCGGTTGGTGATAATAGAATCGGTTTCGGGGAGTTGGTCGTCGGTTTGGGCGAAGGCGGTCATGCATAAGAGGCATAACAGCATTGAGAAAAGGTGCTTTTTCATTGTGAAATCAGTTTTTATCGTGCAAAAGTAGGAAAAATGGGCTGGAAATTTATTACCAATAATAAATTTGCCTAATTTTGCTCGGTAAATTGGGAAAATGTATGGACGGAAAATCGCAAACACCGCAAGAGGAACGGATAAAGATACTGCAATCGCTTATGCCAGAGGTATTTGACGAAGGCAAAATTGATTGGGAGAAACTGAAAGCAACGCTTGGCGAGGAGGTGAATTTCGCCAACGAGCGTTATGTGCTGAATTGGGCAGGCAAAGGCGATGCTTTCCGTGTCATGCAGCAACCTTCGTCGGCTACCTTGGTGCCTTGCCGCGAAGAATCCGTTGACTTTGACCAAACCGAAAACATCTTTATCGAAGGCGAGAATATGGAAGTGCTGAAAGTGCTCCAAAAGAGTTATTTCGGCAAGGTGAAGATGATATATATCGACCCGCCATATAATACTGGAAATGATTCGTTTATCTATCCCGACAAGTTCTCCGAAACAAAGGAAGAGTATCTTCGGCGAGTGGGCGACAAGGACGAGGAAGGCTATATGACCCGCGAGGGTATGTTCCGCAAAAACAACAAGGAGAACGGACAATACCACAGCAACTGGCTCTGTATGATGATGCCGCGCCTCTATTTGGCCAAGGCTTTGTTGCGTGAAGACGGCGTGATTTTCGTTTCCATCGACGACAACGAAGTGCATAACCTTCGTCTGCTGATGAATGAGATTTTTGGGGAGGAGAATTTTGTGGCACAGATAACAATCGTAAATAATCCCAAAGGCAGAAATGACGACAAGCATTTTGCAACTTGTAATGAATATGCATTAGTATATGGAAAACACGACTATTCTTCTCATGGGCTTCCATTAACAGACGAGCAAAAGTCTCATTTTAATTTAATTGACGAACTAGGCAATAAATACCAAATGAGAGATTTACGCAAAAGAGGAAATGGTGATAGTCGAGAAGATAGGCCTAATATGTATTTCCCGATTTATTACAATGAGATAGAGCAGCGTGTCTCTTTAGAAAAACAAGAAGATTGGATAGAGATTTATCCAATTAAAGGAGATGGGTCAGAAGGCAGGTGGCGTTGGGGAAAAGAAAGGGTAAGAGAGAATCTTTCGTTGTTACAACCTAAAAAGGTAAAAAATGGAGCAAAATGGGGAATAGATTATAAAGTCTTTTTAAATCAAGCACTTAATCCATTTGGACAAGACGAATCAGACGAAAAAGTCTCTAAACCAAAAACTATTTGGGAGGACAGCGATATTTCTTCAGATTTGGCTCGTCGAACTCTGAAATTGTTGTTTGAGAATAATTTATTCGATTTTCCGAAATCTGTTGAATTAATCAAGCGGTTTGCACAAATTGGTAGTGATAAAGATTCAATTATCGTTGATTTCTTCGCAGGAAGTTGCACTACCGCCCATGCAGTCATGCAACTCAACAAGGAGGATGGAGGACACCGCAAATTCATTTGTGTGCAGTTGCCCGAATTGTGCGACGAAAAGAGCGAGGCTTTCAAGACTGGCTACAAGACCATTGCGGAAATTGGCAAGGAAAGGATTCGCAGAGCAGGGGCGAAAATCCGCATGGAAGTGGAAGAAGAGCAAGCCAAACAGGAAGAGGAACTTCCCTTTGGAGAAGAACCGACGATTAAGATGCCAGATTTGGGCTTCAAGGTGTTCAAGTTGTCGGAAAGCAACTTCAAGCAATGGCGCGAAATAAAAGGTTCTAACAAAGAGGAATGGAAACAACAGGCTTTAGATTTCATCAATCCAGTTGCGGAAAACGCTACCACCGACAATATGGTGTATGAGTTGTTGTTGAAGAGCGGCAAGAGCCTGAACAGCACCATTGAACATAGGAACGGTTTTTATGCCATCAACGGCAAGGAACTGATACTGATGCTCGAATCCGCCACGCAAGAATTGGTGGATGCCATTCGCGCCGAGCATCCGCAAAAAGTAATCGCCTTAGACAGCCTGTTCGAAGGCAACGACCAACTGAAAACCAACACCGCCCTTCAGATGAGAGACGCTGGAGTGGAGTTTAGGACGATATGAGAAAGGGAAATTGATATGAAGAAGATAGATTTCAAAGCATTGTTAGGGTTAGAAAGAAGCATAAGTCTTTCTAATACCGAGCAAATGACAGATTGTCAACTTGCTATTGCCAAACAAGTTGAAAGCTTTGGTATTGATGAAATATACTTTTCCACCGATGAAGCGAGGAGTTATCCTGCGGTTTTTTTGAAAAAAGTTGTTGCTTTTGACGAACTGACCATCAAGGAAATCTCTCTGTTACAGCAAAAGTTGTGGAACTACCAAAAAGTCTTGTTTTTGTATGTCTATAATGACACGGAAATTAGGATTTATAATTGTGTAGAAAAGCCTTTTGCAAGATTACAGAACTCCAACTATGGCAAAGAATTGGAGAACTTGGAAATGTTTAAGGCTGATGCTTCAGATGACAAAGCAATTGCACGCTTGGTGTCAGTTTTTTCATCAATTGCTGTTGATAGCGGTATCATTTGGACATTGCCTGAAGCATTCGAAATCAGGAAAAAGATCAACATTCAGAGACGAGTTGACAAATATCTTGTTGATAGCCTGAAAAACGCTACCTTGGAATTGAAGAAATCAGGATTGGAAGACGTTGCAATTATTCATAAAATTATTCTTCGGTCATTGTTTTTGCTCTATCTTGAAGATCGGGAGGCGACAAGTGCTGAGTTTTATGGAGCGATTAAAGATGGTGCCAAAGGGTATTTTGACATTTTGAAAGATGTCAATGCGACATATAAATTGTTTGCCGCATTGGAAGACAAATTCAACGGCAATGTGTTCTCTGTATTAGATGGGGAACAACAAAAGGTAACAGAAGCGCATCTTAAGATTGTAAGGAAATGCTTTATAAATGGTTATGAAAATAGTGGTCAGATTGAACTGTTTGAAGATTGGCGTCTATTTGATTTCAAGATTATTCGAATCGAATTGCTTAGTGAAATCTATGAGCGTTTCTTGGAGGAATCAAATCCAAAAGGGAAGAAAGGGGCTGGAGCCTATTATACTCCGACCTCTTTGGTTGAACTTATTCTGGACGAGGTTCTGCCTACAGACAAGCAATATACGGAATACAATGTGAAAATCCTTGACCCTGCGTGTGGGTCTGGAATTTTCTTGGTAGAAAGCTACAAGCGTTTGTTGAAGCGCTATGAGAATGCCCATCATAAAAAACCGACTGATTTTGAGGAACTAAAAAGCATCCTGTTAAACAATATATATGGAATAGAACAGAATGACCAGGCTATCATTGTTGCAGCATTCAGTTTGTATTTGGCATTAGTGGATAACTTGGATCCCAAAACTCTTTGGATTTCGGCAAAGCTCCCTTGTTTGGTCAATGATCCCGACCATATTGTGAAGGCTAAGAAAAGCCATAACCTGTTTTGCACAGATACAATTGCAACAAATGATGAGATTGAGGGGATTTCATTTGATTTAGTTGTGGGAAATCCCCCATTTGGAACGGAAAACAGGTCGAAAGGAGTTGTGTTGTCAGATTCTATTCGTAATTACTGCAATCAGAACGGATTTGCTAAAGAGATGGTGCTCCCCTTTTTACACAAGGCTGTCAAATTTTCGCCTAAAGGGAAGATTGCCATGATTTTCAATACAAAGTTGTTGACTAATACAAGTAGCACATACAAATCATTCAGGAAATGGCTGTTTAATGATTGCTATGTGGAAAAGGTGTATAATTTTTCAATTCTGAGAAATGCGCCGAAAGATTTTGGCGGGCAATTATTTGGCTCAGCCATAGGACCTATATGTATTGCATTTTACCAAAAAGAGGAACCTGATAATAAATCGGGTAGAATCGTTTATTATGCTCCAAAGACATACATCAAGTCTAATGTGCTTGAAGGGGTAGTGATAGATAGTTCGGATGTGAAATATCTGCCTCGCGAGGAATGTCAAAAACCAGACACGAAGATTTGGAAAATTGCAATGTGGGGCGGGGATAGAGATTTTGAGTTAATCAAGACGGGTCTCAATGCGCATACTACATTGAGCCAATATCTCAATGAAAACGACTTAATATGTGGTGTGGGATTCGAAACAACTTCACCAGCAGATAAGACGTGTGATTTGATTTCGGAATTGCCGATTCATAGGCCCCAAAATGTAGATTTGTATTTTACAGATATTCCTCCAAAGTCTGTAAAAACAAATAAATTTAGGCGGCTTGGTATGATAGATGTATACCAGAGGAACCATGTCATTATTAATGAAGGTATAAAAGTTGGAGAAGATGCCCGGTTGCAACTAACATCTTCATTTGTGGATTATTATAGTGCCTATGTTAAAGGCATTGTTGGAGTAGCATCGTTAAATAATGATGATGATGCATTGAAGCTATTAACGCTTTTCGTCAACTCATCTTTCGCTCTATATTATTCTTTTCTGGCAACATCAAGTTGGGGGATTGAAAGAGATGTTGTGAAATATAAGGAATTATTTCAAGTGAGGTATTTGTTTGATCAACTAAATGATGATGACAAGTCATATTTGTTGAGTTGCTTTGGTGAAATAGTTGTGGCCAAAAAGAATTGGCAGGATATTGCACAAATAAGGCAAAAGGTGGATGATTTTATTTACGATAAGCTTGGAACTGACTATGCTTCTCTTGTAAAAGACACTCTTATGAGAATAGATTTATTCCAAAAGCAAGAAAAATCTATTGCATTATTGCCAATACAGAATAATCTTGATTATGTGAAGCAGATATGCCTGACACTAAACAGTTTTGTTGATGGTCAAGGATTATTTGTCAATGGAACCACATATACTACGCAACAACATTCTCCACTTGCTATGGCGAAAATCTCATTTGGCAAAAAAAACCAAGAGATTGTGCAATCCGAATTGGATGTTCAAAAAGAATTGAAAAAGATAGACAAGCATCTATGGGAAGAAAAAGGAGGCGGTATTTATTTCCGTAAGAAATTGAATTATTATGACGGAGATAGCATATACATCATTCGTCCTAATCAACGACGTTTCTGGACACAATCAATGGCTATGCAAGACGCATCGGATCTCATTATTGAAATACTGAATAATAAGGAGGACTGATATGGGATTGTTTTCTTATGTAATAGAGGCTTTTAAAAAGTCTTTTGAAGAAAAGTGCGTTTCTTTGCTTGTTTCTGCTTATAATACATCTATTACAAATCTTGATTATTCGATAAAATGGATGGAAAACGATTTCACAAGTATGCTTGATAAATATATAAATCAGAATCCACAACGTTTAATTTGGGGTTGGAGAATAGAATGTCATGTCGAACATCATTTCCATAATAATATTATTCAGAACAAGAAGGGGTATGCTAATAAAGAGAACAGAATTGACATGAAACTATCTAATATCTCGCATGGACAAGAGTATTGTTTTTATGTTGAAGCGAAACTATTGAAAGAAAAAGATTCAAAGTTGTTGAATAGATACATTGACACAGGCATAGACAATTATGTATTTGAAAAATACCCTTGTGGTATATTGCTGGGTTATTTGGTGGAAGGCGATGTTGATAATACTATTCAAAAGGTAAATGGAATATTGGTGAAGAATAACCGTGATAGTGAGATATTAGTTAGAATACCACACAACATTCACAATCAATATTTTGAATCTACCCATCCGAATTTTGGTGTGATTAGTCATTTTGTATTTGATTTTACGGTATGAAACTCTCCTTCGAATCCAACCTACAGTATCAGCAGGAAGCCATTCAGGCGGTAGTCGGGCTTTTTGAGGGGCAGGCTCAGGACGACTCTGTGTTTCAATACGATTTGAATGAACAGCAGGCGAGTTTGATAGATGGCATTGGCAATAAGTTGGTGTTGTCGGAAGAGCAGATGCTTTCCAACTTGCAAAATGTGCAACGTCAGAATGAAATCACACCGTCAGAGCAATTGGACGGGATGCACTTCTCCATCGAGATGGAAACCGGCACGGGCAAGACTTACGTCTATTTGCGCACAATCTATGAGTTGAACAAGCAATATGGATTCAAGAAGTTTGTGATTGTTGTTCCGTCTGTCCCGATTCGTGAGGGCGTGTTGAAAAACCTGCAAATCACGCATGAGCATTTCCAAACGCTATACGATAACACACCTATTCGCTTCTATGTTTACGACCGCAATAAAATATCGCAATTGAGAGGCTTTGCGGCAGGAGATAATATCGAAGTGCTTGTCATCAATATTGATTCTTTCGCCAAAGACGAGAATGTCATCAATAAGCCTAACGACAAATTGAATGGGCAGGAGCCAATCAATTTCATCAAGCAGGTTCAGCCTATTGTCATTGTGGACGAGCCGCAAAATATGGAGTCGGAGAAAAGGGCGGCGGCTATCAAGAATCTGAATCCGCTGTGCACCTTGCGTTATTCAGCCACACACCGCAATCGCTATAACCTGATTTACAGCCTAAATCCCGTGAAGGCTTACGATTTGGGATTGGTCAAGCAAATAGAGGTGGATTCGGTGCTGGAAGAGAATGCCTTGAATGGCGCTTTTGTGGCATTGGAATCCATTACCGCGACTAAGACAAAAATCACCGCTAAAATTTCCATCGATGTCAACGACAAAAGCGGTGTCAAACGAAAATCGGTCACGTTTCGGGCGGGCGACGACCTATACGCAAAAAGCGAGAACCGCGAAATATACCGCAACGGCTATATTGTTGAGGAAATTGATGCCTCAAACGGATGCGTTGTTTTTTCAAATGGTGACACGCTTTATCAAGGCCAGCGCAAGGATGAAATGAATGATGAGGTGATGAAATTTCAGATTCGCCGCACTGTTGAGGAACATTTGCGTAAGGAATTGAAACTGAACAGGCAAGGGATAAAAGTGTTGTCTTTGTTTTTCATCGACAGGGTGGCCAATTATCGTGCATACGATGAGCACGGCAATGAGGTGAAAGGGAAATTCGCTGTTTGGTTTGAGGAGATTTATTCGGAATTGATTGAACGCCATGAGTTTAAGTCACTGAATCAGTATCCTTTGGATAAGATCCATAACGGCTATTTCTCCCAGGATAAGAAAGGTCGCATAAAAGACACTTCTGGTGAAACACAAGCCGATGACGACACTTATAATCTGATTATGAGGGATAAAGAAACATTGCTGGATATGAAGAATCCGCTCCGTTTCATTTTCTCGCATACAGCATTACGAGAAGGCTGGGACAATCCGAATGTTTTTCAAATCTGCACTTTGAACGAAACGAAATCGGAAATCAAGAAACGTCAGGAAATCGGTCGGGGTTTGCGTTTGCCTGTCAATCAGGAAGGTGTGCGTTGTTATGACAGGAACATCAACCGTTTGACGGTGGTTGCCAACGAATCCTACAACGATTTTGCCAAGGCCTTGCAAACCGAGTTGCAGGAAGATTGTGGAGTTGATTTCGGCAACCGTATCAAGCCTAAACGTGATAGGGTTTCAGTGAAGTACAAGAAGGGATTTGAGGCAGACCCACTTTTCCTCTCTATTTGGGAGAAACTGAAGGCTAAAACCACTTATCGCGTGAATTTCGATACCGATGTTCTCATCGAAAAAGCAGGCAACGAAATCAAGGAAATGCCTCGCATTGTGGCACGGACCATTCGTTCTGTGAAAACGGAAATTGTCATCACCGAAAAAGGTGTGACAACGGAATACAAAGGCGACAAACTTACTACCCATTCGTTAGATTATTTCATTCCCGACATATTGGGTTATGTCCAGAATCGTACCGAGTTGACCCGTTCAACCATTTGGAAAATTTTGGGGAAGTCAGGCCGCTTGGATGATTTGGCTGTCAATCCGCAACTGTTTATGGATATGGTGGTGGATAAAATCAAAATAGTGTTGCAAGATTTGATGATTGACGGCATTGAGTATCACAAAATTGGCGATTCGGATTACGAAATGCGACTCTTTGAAGAGCAAGAACTTGAAATCTATCTGAATGATTTCACGTTCAAGGTTTCGAAGTCGGACAAAACCATCTATGAAGAATACGTCCCTTTGGATTCTTCAGTGGAAAACAAGTTTGCCCGCGATTGCGAAACGAGCGACCAAGTGAAATACTATTTCAAGTTGCCGGAATGGTTCAAAATTCCCACTCCGATTGGAAGTTACAATCCCGATTGGGCAGTCGTGTTTGAAGAAGAAAAGAAGGTGTATTTTGTCGCCGAAACCAAAGATACAGGAACGCCTAAGGTGGATTTGAACAAACTTCATCCAAGCGAAAGAAAGAAAATCCGTTGCGGAGAAGCACATTTCAAGCAGTTTGAGGATTTGGAGTATAAGGTGGTTAATAAAGTGGGTGATTTGATAGCTCAATAGCAATGTTATCAGATGTAAACGAAAAAACCACGATTCGCAGCAAAAGCTGTAAATCGTGGTTGGTGTTTTCTATGTGATGCAGGAGATTATTCCTGTTCCATCATGGCTCTGACTTCCTTGGCCTTTACGGTGTAGATGTTGCCATCGGCATCGCAGAGGTAGAAGGAACCGTTGTGGCGGCAACGCATGGCAATAAGCCTTTGCATTGAGAGGTCGAGGCCGCTCATCAATTTCTTGGTGAAGGACGAAACTTCATTCTTCTTGGCATTCACTGTTACTGTTGTCATATTGTCTGATTTTTTTGAATTTTTCTTCGTTGTAAAACTTGGTGGATTTGATGTTACCTTCGGCGATAATTTCGGAGGGCATGACACTGTTGTCGATGAACAGGAAGTAGTCAACGACAGGGCAGTAGAGATGGAAAAGGTTCTTGATGCCCGCTTTGTAACGCCTGCGGATGATGCTGTCGTCCACATGATGACCGCCGTGCTTCACGCGCTCAGCCACGCGCTTGATGGCCAAGTCGGGGCTTTGCAGCCAGAAATAAACCAAACTGGCTTTGTAGCCTTCTTCGCGTGCTTTTTTGATGAGGGCATGATAGGATTTGGCGGCCAAGGTGGTCTCGATGGCAAAGTCGGCTTTGTCAGCGATGAGGGTTTTGATGCGCGACAACATCAGGCGACCTGCGGCGACCTTGGCACCGTCGGGGTTGAGCGGCGAGAGACCCTTGGCGATCTCATCGCAGTTGACGAACTCCTTGCATTGCAAAGTCTCTGGCAAAACCGTCAGAGATGCGGTCGTCTTACCCGCTCCATTACATCCTGATATGATATATAAATTCGGCATCAAATAAAATTCTGCTCGTTTTCAGTTGGCATATTTCGTGCCAAACTGGCTGCAAAGATACAACTTTTGTGAATAAGTCAACACTTTTCCACACTTTTCCACGATATTTTTTTGAGGGGTATCGGTTAATAGGTTGAAAATCAAACAAAATCCAAATCAAATAATGTTGTACCCAATTCGCCAAAAATTCGTACTTTTACCGCCTAAAACGAAAGCAATGAAGAAACACTATCTCATCGCACTGCTTTTCTTGACTATGGCGATGCTGTCGTGCCAAAAGCCCGTGGAATACCCAATCGAGCCGCACATCAAATATGAGGGCTTCACCTATCTGATTAATGCTGACAGCACTTTCAGTGGCGAGGGCGTCATCTCGTTTTCCTATACCGATGGTGATGGCGATCTGGGTCTCAACGATGCCGACACCATGCCACCTTTCGGCTTTCATGACGCACATTATTATAATATGCTGATCGATTACTTGAAATGTGTCAACGGCGAATACGTGAAAACCCCATTGCTCAGTTGGAACGTTCAGACACAGAGCTACGATACGATTACGTTCAATGCGCGTTTCAAGCGTCTCCGTGATACGGAAGCGCCGAAAGCTATCTCAGGAACGATGGATTACACCTTGCCGGTGCAGAATCCTTTTTCGCCCAACGACACCATTAAATTCGAAATCCGTATCCTTGACCGTGCTTTGCACGAAAGTAATGTGATTCAAACGGAACCAATTTTCACCAATCCTATTCTGAAACAATAAATACTTACGATATGAAACGACTTTCCTTATTATTGGCTTTGCTATTGATTTGGCCTTTCGCCAAAGCCCAAACCGCCGGTGATGGCATAGACGTGACGCATTATGGCATTCATGTCTACGAGTTGAATTTTACCAGCCGTACCCTGCAAGGGGAAACTTTTGTCGACTTTACGGCTATGGACAATGTGCAACAAATCGTCCTGGAATTGAAGTCCTTGGTGGTCACTTCTGTGACGGCGACGGGTGCTTCGGTTGCCAATTTCTCACAAGATGGCGACTTTCTCATCATCAATTTGGCTTCATCTATGGCAACTGGAACTTCTGCCACCTTGGACATCGTTTACGGCGGCAGTACCTTCAGTGAAACCTGGGGAGGCGTGGAATGGTGGGGAGCGGATTATGTCTACAACCTTGGCGTGGGCTTCGAAAGCCAACCGCACAACTTGGGTAAGACTTGGTTCCCCTGTGTCGACAACTTCACCGATAAAGCCACTTACGATGTGTTCATCACGGCTAGCAATAACAAGAAAGCCATCTGCGGAGGCAACTTCGTAGAGACCGTTGACAATGGCGACGGCTTCTCTACCTGGCATTGGAACACACCGCAGGAGATTGCCACTTATCATATCTCGTTCGCAGTCGGCGATTTCGAGTTGTGGGAGGATATATATCATGGCATCGAACGCGATATTCCGATTGAGGTTTACACCACACCGAGTTTGAGTGGACGCGTGCCGGCTACTTTCGTGCATATTCATGAGATTGTGGCCTTCTTCGAGGAAAACCTTGGCCCATATCCTTTCAACCGTATCGGTTATATCAGCACGAGCAAGGGCTGCATGGAGCATACCGACAACATTGCTTTGGCTACTAGCGTCATTAGCGGCAACACCGACAACGAGGAATACCTGGCCCATGAACTGTCACACATGTGGTCGGGCAATTTGGTAACTTGTGCCGATGCGGGAGACATGTGGCTTAACGAGGGTTTCGCGCAGTTTTGGGGTGCGTTCTATGAGGTGGGCGTTTATGGCAACGAACACTTCCAAAACACTATTTCGACTATGGTCAACAGCATTAATTCTTGGTGCAACAATGCGAATAACTGGATTCCGCTTAACAATATGCCTTTGGATATGACATACGATGGCACTGCCATTTATGATAGAGGTGCCGTCATCGTCAACACGATGATGAATTATATGGGACGTGAGAATTTCCTCTCGGCCATGCGCCAATATTTCCAGCAATATGCGTATCAAACAGCCACTTCGGAACAACTATGTGAAGCCTTGACCCAATATTCAGGCATTGACATGCATGGATTCTTCGACACCTACGTCTATTCAAGTGGTATGCCTCACTTGTATGCTGTGATTGAGTCGGTTACGGAAACGAATGGCCAGTACGAGGTAGCACTCAAATTGAGCTACCAGCATATTGGCGACAGCCATATTGGTCAGAACAATAGGTACGAAGTGACGTTCATCGGTCCCGATTTCCAATTGATTACTGAGAATGTGAATTGGGACGGTTTGCATGATAATGTGACTTTGACCCTTGGTTTCGAGCCTGTCGGTATGGTCAACGACTACCACAACAACTGGTTGGATGGCAGAACACAAAAGAACTTCATGCAAAAGTCGTCGTCACAGCAGAACTTCTCCAATTTTAGGTTTGAAGCGACCTCGTTCACAGATTCCGTTTTTGTTGCGGTCGAGAACCACATGGTCGGCCCCTATAACGACCCGCTGATTCCGAATCTTACCCTTTCTTCCAAACATTTTTGGACCATCAACCGCTTCGACTTTGGTGAAGCTGTGGTGAAGGGCATGTTTGACTATAGCATCTCGTATGATGGAGACATTCTCCAGTCGGAGAACGACTCAGCCACCTTGTTGTATCGTCGTGATGCCTCTGAGGCTTGGCATGAAATCGCCTACAGCGTTTATGCAGGAAGCACATGGAAGCACGGCCGCCTTATTGTGGACAACCTTCTTCCGGGAGAATACACCTTTGCGGCATGGGACAAGGGAGCTTTAGGCGAAGAAGAGCATTTTGTGCCCCAACAACGGATGCAAGTGTATCCCAATCCTGCTGAAGGCCGTATCAATGTGAGTTGGGGCGACGCTACTGACGGACAAATCCGTATTGTGAGCCCTGACGGAAAAGAGCTGGAGAGCATTTGCTTTAATGATGCCGACCATGTTTGTTTGCTTACCGATGGCTTGCCCAAAGGCTATTGCACCGTGTTGCGCCTTGACAAGGATGGCAAAGTATTGAATGTTGAGAAACTAATCATAAAATGATAATATCATGAAAAACTACAAGTTATTGGCCCTGTTTTGCTTGGTGGGAATTTTCTTCTCGTCTTGCAAGGAAGAATCAAAGAGTGAATGGAAAAACTGTTATGGTTATACCAACGAGGATGTCATTGGAACTTACTCTTTTTCCAATATTTCGACAGCCTTTGATGGAGTGGAAGGAGTAGGACGCCATGTTTGTCCTGATGCTGAAATTAGTATTCAACCTTCTACCCAAAATCCTAATATGTTGCGATTTACGATCAATTGTCCCGATTTGGAATATACTCGGACGATTGAGGATTATGCAACTCCAAACGAAGACGACTTTATGTTGCGCATGTCGACAGGCTATATTCCTTCAGGCAACAACAAAGTCAAAGTCTATGTTGTGAATGCTCATGTGATGAAGAATGCGAAACAGGAGCTTCGACTTTCAGGATTTTCTGCTGTGAACTCCTATAAAGTGATCTATAATGACGAATCGGGAACTACGAGTTACGAGCAGATAGATGGAGAGTATTACTATTTCGATGTCATTAAAAACTAAATACTTACAACAATGAAAAAAGGATTATTTACACTGCTCATCCTTGTGATGGTGTTTGGAAATGTGGGCTTTGCGCAACACAAAGCCAATCTGAAATCGATTGCAAAGCAAAAAGTGCTGAAGCAGTACGGTGTTCGCGACGAAACGACTATGGTGCCGGAAATCGCCACTTGGGAAACTACATTTGGCGAGCAATATCGTACCGTCTACACTTACAATGAGTATGACTATTATCTCATTGAGGAGCACACGAAAATAAATGAAGGCGACGGCTGGATGGACTATTACATGATTACCTATGAATACGACTTCAACGGCAATGTGCTTGAAGCTTTGGCCATGTCGGCATACGAAACCGGCGAGATGGAAAACGAAGCGCGCGCTTCCTATACCTATGATGGCGATTTGTTGAGCGAAGTTGTTTATCAGGAATGGGAAGACGGAGATTGGGTGAACGAAACGAAAGAGGTTTACAACTACAGCGGCGATGTGAGCACCGTCCTTTATTGGGATTGGAATGGTACCAATTGGACTTCCGACGAACTTTACACCTATACTCGCAATGGAAACACCATCGAACTTCTTATGCAATACATGCAAGGTGGTGCATGGCAAAATGATGAGAAACAAATTACCACCCTTAATTTCGATGAGGAAGTCACCGAAATCCTTGACCAAGACTGGGTTGGCACTATATGGGTCAATGATGAATTGACAACCTACAATTATGAAGGCAATGTCTTTCCAACTAAGACCGTCAAAGAATGGGATGGTTCGGATTGGGAGGATCATCAGAAGTTTGAATACACTTATGACAGCAACGATAATGCCGTGAGTGGTCTATGCCTTGGTTTTGGAGGTTACGACTGGGTGTCAGACGATGGCGACATCGAGATGGTATTTGGCAATGGTGAGAAGAGTTTTGAATACTACGGCTATTGGGTTGAAGTGGAATATGTCGACCTGACGAGTGTGAACGAAAATGCTACTGCTAAATTCATGGTTTATCCTATCCCAGCCGAAGACGAAATCCAGATTCAGTCCGAAGGTTTTCAGAAGGCTGAGATTTACAGTGTCACGGGTCAGAAGATGATGGAGAGCTTGCAAAACAATATGAATGTGAGCCAGCTTTCATCAGGCCTATATATTATAAAGGTGTACGACCTCGAAGGGAATTACGACACACAACGTTTCGTGGTGAAATAATAGGTTTCCACAACGCAATGACGGTAGGGCTGTCATGCTATGGCAGCCGCATTGGGAATTTCCTGCGGCTGCCACGATGTGACAACCCTACAAGTATCATTTCTTCAAGGTGATTCGGAACGTCGTCCCTTCGCCCACGACGGACGATTTCACAAAGATTTTGCCCTTGTGGTAGTCTTCGATGATACGTTTGGCCAAAGAGAGGCCAAGGCCCCAGCCGCGTTTCTTGCTGGTGAAGCCAGGGTTAAATACCTGCTTGATTTGTGACTTCGGGATGCCCTTGCCCGTGTCGCTTAAATCGAGGTGAATGTGGTCGCCATCGTCGATGAGGTCCATAGTGATTTTGCCTTTGTCACCCATGGCGTCGATGGAGTTCTTGGTTAGGTTTTCGAGTACCCAGCGGAACAGCGAAGGAATCAAAGGCATAATCAGCTCTCCCTCTGGGAGATTGATTTCGAACTCAAACTTTTTGGAGAACCGTTTTTGCAGGTAGTCCATCGTGTCGCGGATAAGGTAGTTGATATCGGTGGGCTCAGGCGTAGGCACGGAGCCGATTTTCGAGAAGCGGTCGGTGACGATTTGCAGCCGCTCGATATCTTTTTCCATCTCGTGTGTGCCCACGAAAGGTTCTTCTTGCATCTTCAACAATTCGATCCAACCCATGAGCGAGGAAAGGGGAGTGCCCAACTGGTGCGCGGTCTCCTTAGCCATACCAGCCCATACTTGGTTTTGCTCCGAACGTCTTGCGTAACTGAAGAGCAGATAGGCAATCAATAGGAATAAGGCAAATACTACAAATTGAATCACGGGATAATAGCGCATCTGTTGTACCAAGTCCGTGGTGCGGTAAAAGATGGTGGCTTTGCCTTTGTTCATGAACTCGATTTGTAACGGTTCATTCTCGTTACGCATGATGGCCAGCTGTTGCTTGACATAGTTAGTGTCTTGCATCATGATGGAGTCGAGGTTGCCAAAACTGAGGATCTGGGTTTGCTCCTCGTTGGTAACAATGACGGGCACACCCATGGAGTTGAGCGTGATTTCCTCCATGAAGTGGTCGCTCATGTCTTCCAAAACCGCCTTCAAGTCGGTGTAGATTTGTGACTCATTATAATATAGCCATTGCACGGAACCGTATCCTGGGTCGATTTTGATGGGAGGAAACTTGGAATAGGCCTGTTTCATCTCCTCATCGAAAACCTTCTTATCGTTTTGCTCGGGAGGCAAATTGGCACGTTGCTGGATATTGCCTTTCTTGTCGGTAAGGACCAAAGGGATACTGATGTTTTTACGGATGATGTCCAGATAGACAGCGGGGTTTTCGTCGCTCGTGATATCGATGATGCTACGGTAAGCATTGGCCAACAGTTCGACGCGAAGTTGTTCCTGCTCACTCACCTTGTTGAAGAAATCCTCTGTCGATTTCATCATCACGGCATGCTGTTCCATAGCAGCGGCCCACATCTTTACCTGTTTAACTTCCTGCTGGGCAATGGATTTCACTAGGTGGTTGGTGTACCACAGTGAGACACCAATGATGAGCAGGGCGATGACTGCCAAGGCCCATTTCCAGCGTTTTTTGTTTGTATAAAGGTTCGTTTTCACAAGGATAAAAACGATAATGTTGCCGAATTATTATAATTCGGTCGGATTTGCAATCCGACCGAAAGGAATTGGGAATTTGCAATCCTCATAAAGTTACATTTTCTTCCTCATCCTGCCAACGGGAATCTCCAGCTGTTCCCTGTATTTCGCCACGGTTCTGCGGGCGATGGGATAGCCTTTCTCTTTCAGTACCAGCATGAGTTGCTCGTCAGTCATGGGGTTGGTTTTGTCTTCGTTGTCTACCGCGTCTTTCAGGATTTTCTTGATTTCGCGGGTTGAGACTTCCTCGCCTTCGTCGTTGGTGATGCCTTCGCTAAAGAAGAACTTCAGCAGGAAAGTACCATAGGGTGTCTGCACATATTTGCTATTGGCCACACGTGAGATGGTAGAGATGTCAAGCCCAACTTTGTCAGCCACGTCCTTGAGGATCATGGGCTTAAGTTGGGTCTCATCGCCAGTAAGGAAGTACTCTTCTTGGATGTCGACAATGGCCTTCATGGTAACATAAAGGGTGTTCTGCCTTTGGTTGATGGCATCGATGAACCACTTGGCAGCATCGATTTTTTGTTTCACGAATTGGACAGCATCCTGCTTGCTGCGGGTGTCTTTGGCACTCGAGAACTCTTCCAGCATCTTTAGGTAGGTTTTGCTAATGTGAAGTTCAGGTGCGTTGCGACCGTCTAATGAAAGCTCCACCTTGCCATCTCTGACGAAGACAAAAAAGTCAGGAGTGATGTAGTGGATGTTCTTTGTGCCCGAACTGGAAGCGTCGGCGGGTTTGGGGTTAAGCTTTAAGATTTCGTCCAAAGCAGCCTTCAGTTCTCTATTACTTACATTAAGCTTTTTGGCAATCTTGTCGTAATGTTTCTTAGTGAACTCCTCGAAGAAGTCCTTGACGATAGTGATAGAAAGGCTGTAGTCTTTGTGAAAAGGGTTGTCCTCCTGAAGCCTTTTCAGTTGTATCAGCAGGCATTCCTGCAGGTCGCGGGCGGCGATTCCAGGTGGGTCAAGTTCTTGGACAATGGTCAATACCTCTTTCACTTCGTCCTCGGTGGCTGAGAGATTCATGGTGAAGAGTAGGTCGTCTACAATGTTCGTGACAGGACGGTTGAGATAGCCGTTATCGTCAAGGTTGCCGATGATGTACTCTCCGATCTCAAGTTGTTTTTCTGTAAGGTCGTGGTAAGCCAGTTGTTGGTTGAGGTAGTCTTGGAAAGTTTCCTCGTTGACGATAGGTGTTTCGTAATCATCATCGTCACCGCTGTAGTTGTTGGCTTGCAGTTTGTACGAGTAGTCTTCTAGGTCTTCTTCTGGCAGGTAATCGTTGATGTCAAACTCGTCTTCCTTGCTGAAGTTGACTTCTTCGTCGTTGTAGTCGTCGTTCTCTCCATTATCGCCATCGTCGGTGATGGGTTCGTTGTCGTCAACGGTTGGCTCGTTGTCCTCATAATCGTTCTCACGGGAGTCTTCCAAGGCGGGGTTAATCTCCATCTCCTCCTTGATGCGTTGTTCGAGTTCGATTAATGGCAGTTGCAGCAGCTTCATCAGCTGGATCTGCTGCGGCGAAAGCTTTAGTTCCTGTCGCTGGGTTTGAGTCAATCGTTGGTTATTCATCATCTGTTGAATTATGAATGTAGAATGTAGAATGCAGAATTGTTTGTCAGGATTATAATTCTGCATTCTGCATTAATATAAACAGTTCTTTGGTGTTCTTGGGAACGGGATGACGTCACGGATGTTGGTCATGCCGGTGATGAAGAGCAGCAGACGCTCGAAGCCAAGGCCGTAACCAGAGTGAGGCACCGAGCCGAAACGGCGGCTGTCGAGGTACCAGTCCATGGAAGCCTCGGGAATGCCGACTTCGTGCATACGGTCAAGGATCTTGTTGATGTCGGTCTCACGCTCTGAGCCGCCGATGATTTCACCGATGCCGGGGAAGAGCACGTCCATGGCGCGGACGGTCTTACCGTCTTCGTTCTGCTTCATGTAGAAAGCCTTGATCTCCTTCGGGTAATCGGTCAGGATGACGGGCTTCTTGAAGTGCTTCTCGACGAGGTAACGCTCGTGTTCCGACTGCAGGTCGACACCCCAACCATCCACAGGATATTGGAACTTGCCCTTCTTGTTGTAGTTGGAGTTACGCAGGATATCGATAGCTTCGGTGTAGGTCAGGCGCACGAACTCGTGCTCAAGCACAAAGTGCAGCTTGCTGATGAGCTCCATTGACTTGTCTTCTTCCTTCTTGCCCTTTTCTTCGTCTTGCAGGCGTTTGCTGAGGAATTGGAGGTCGTCCATATTGTTGTCCAAGGCATACTGAATCAAGTATTTCAGCATCTCCTCAGCCAAGTCCATGTTGTCGTTGATGTCATAGAAAGCCATTTCAGGCTCAATCATCCAGAACTCGGCCAAGTGACGTGTAGTGTTGGAGTTCTCAGCACGGAAGGTGGGTCCAAAGGTGTAAATTTTACCCAGTGCTGTAGCGGCCAATTCGCCTTCAAGCTGACCCGAAACGGTGAGGTTGGTCGACTTGCCGAAGAAGTCCTGTTTGTAGTCGACGTTGCCCTGCTCGTCGCGAGGGATGTTGTTTAAGTCCAAAGTGGTCACTTGGAACATTTCGCCGGCACCTTCGGCATCAGAGGCCGTGATTAATGGCGTGTGGATATTATAGAAGCCTCGCTCGGTGAAGAACTTGTGAATGGCGAACACCATGGCATGACGCAGACGCATGACGGCACCAAAGGTGTTGGTGCGGAAACGCAGGTGAGCAATGTCGCGGAGGAACTCCAAGGAGTGTTTCTTGGGTTGCAGCGGATATTCATCGGGGTTGGCGGGGCCGAACAGACCAATCTCCTTCACGGAAAGTTCCACAGCCTGGCCGCTGCCCATGGAAGCGACGAGGACGCCCTTGGCCCAAAGGGATGCACCGGCATGCATGAGTGCCAGTTTTTCTTCAGGGATGACATTCAGGTCGATGACCAGTTGCAGGTTATTGATGGTGGAGCCGTCGTTGAGAGCGATGAAGGCCACGTTTTTGCTGCCGCGCTTGTTGCGCACCCAGCCCATTACAGTAATCTCATTGTCAGAGGCTTGCATCTGCAAGGCTTGCTTGATTTCTACTCTTTTCATATTATGATACTATTCTTTGTCGAGGGTTATAAATAATGTGCAAAGTTACAAAAAAATGCAATGCAGGTCTGAAAATGTTGTACTTTTGCAAACATTATGGCGAACACATACACACCATTGGCTGTCCCCATCATCATCGCCGGCCCCTGCAGCGTAGAAAGCGAAGACCAGATCCTCGCCACGGCGCAAGCCTTAGCCCGAATCCCCGAAGTGAAAATGCTGCGTGGCGGCATCTGGAAGCCGCGCACCCGCCCCAATGCCTTCGAGGGTAGGGGAGAGCAAGGCCTCGTATGGCTCCGCGAAGCGAAACATGAGTCAGGCTTGCCCATAATCACTGAAGTGGCCACACCCGAGCATGTCGAGTTGGCCTTGAAATATGAGGTCGACGCACTTTGGGTTGGTGCCAGAACTGTGGTCAATCCGTTCTCAGTGCAGCAGCTTGCCGATGCATTGAAGGGCGTTGATATTCCAGTGTTCATCAAAAATCCCGTTTCGCCAGACTTGAAACTATGGATAGGCGCCTTCGAGCGTTTCCAAAAAGCTGGGTTGTTACAGTTGGCTGCCATTCATCGTGGCTTCTCTTACTATAAGGAGTCGCCTTACCGCAATACACCCATGTGGGAGATTCCTATCGAACTGACACGGCAACTCAATGTACCGCTTGTTACGGATGTGAGTCATATTTGTGGCAACCGCGAACTCTTGCAATCCACAGCACAAAAGGCGCTTGATCTCGCAACGGATGGATTAATGATAGAATGCCACATTAACCCTGATGCCGCCCTGACTGATGCCAAGCAGCAAATCACTCCGGAAGCGTTGAGGACTTTGTTGGGCAGCTTGAATTTCCGCTCCAAGCAATCTTGTAGCGTTGAACGCGATCTTGCAGGGCTTCGGGGCGAAATCGACGACATCGATGGTGAATTGCTGCAACTGTTGGCTCGTCGCATGGAAGTGAGTGCGCAGATAGGAGAGTACAAGAAAAAAAATAACGTCACCGTGGTGCAAATGGACCGTTGGAAAAAAATCCTTGCTGACCATGTGACTGAGGGAGCGGGCATGGGGTTGTCGCCTACCTTAATTAATAAGGTGTTCGAAGCCATCCATCAGGCTTCCATTGAACGTCAGAGTGACATCATGGAAAACGAATAAAGCCCGCTTGACGACGGGCCTTATCGATATACGCCACCGCGTATTGTTTGATGCACCAAATTCAATAGTATTACGATTACGGTGCAAAAGTACCTCAAGCCCAAAAACTGGGCAAGAAAAACCGTCTCCACTTTCTCAACAAGTATCAACAAATTGTTTATAATAAGTTGATAATCAAGTAAATGATGTAGAAATATTAGTTGGAAATGACCAATTTGTTTCCATCGAAAGTGGTGCGGTACTGAATCAGGGGATAGACCATCGTGCCATCGGTGGGAAAGTCAGGAATCATGTCGGGCTCTCGAATAATGAGTTGCCCGTTAAGGATATTGTAATAGGCATTATTGCAATGATCGACAACAAACATACCTTTCTCAACCACAAGTCGTGTAGTGTTGCCTTGGCTGTCTGTGCAAGCATCAGGAAAGTTGGGTGGAATACGGTCATAAGCCAGAAACTCCGTTTCGCTTTGCCGATAGACGATGATGCCTCGACTGGTACTTTCCACATCGGAAGTGATGTAGAGCCAGTTGCTAACAAAGTTCAATTCATAATACTGATAGGTATTCGGATATATCGTTATTGGTGCAAGCAATATCGGCCTATTAGGGTTCTCAGGATATTTTTGGCATCCATGCAGTAGGGGCAGGAGCACTATTAATATTAATAGGTGTAGTTTCGTGTGTTTCATAACGGCAAAGAAACGCTTTTTTTCTCAAAATCGTATCCCTTTTTTGGAAAAATATTACATTTGCCCCAAAATAATAGAGCACTATGAAGAAATTATTGAAAATGGTTTCCTGCCTGCTGGTGCTTGTCTTGCTGTTTGGCTCATGTGCATCGTCAAGGTCAAGGGCCATGCGTAAGGCGGAACGGCAGATGGAGAGGATGGAGAAGCAATCGGCTAAGAATTATGACAAAGCCAAATCGGCTCATTATAAGCGTCAAGCCAGAAAAACTAAGCGGATGATCCAAAAAGACAAGCGTCGTGCCGAACGAATGAGACGTCGGCAGCGTAGCAACCCGTTTTTTTCGTCATAAAGTATATAAAAATGGCGTTTTGTTTGAAAAATGTCAGTTGAAGTGGAAAAAAATCTTATTGAAACGTATTTTTACAAATAACTGAAAATCAAAATTATAAATGATTGGGAGTCAAAAACGAAGAAAAAAAAATACGGAAAAAAGCATATTTTTCTTGCGTACTTTCAAATAAGGTTGTAATTTTGACGACTTTTAATGCACTATTATGCACCAAATAAAGTAGTATTACATAAAATTACAAGGTATGTTTAAAAATTTACTAATGACCCTTGCT
>JAEEGJ010004469.1_pt1 | contig 47111 bp, 37 predicted proteins | sample 8958761 | NCBI WGS metagenome assembly JAEEGJ01 (sample SAMN16246546, study PRJNA631951) | gut metagenome | biome: gut microbiome; feature: rumen; material: RS-attached | host: Bos | place: Iran: Karaj | collected 2018-10
GAGATAGTTTCAGCACAGCTTTCACAAATTCTATCATACATTTTATCAGCATCTCCCTGTGAAATGTACAGCATAAGGTCATTAAGCTGTCCGATATTATCATGCAGAATTATTCTTGAAGCTATCTCCATGTCGATCTGACTCTGGGCATAAATCTCAAGTTCATACCCGATATCATTATGATTTGAAAGATTTACTGCCTGCATTGGTACATTCAGACCGATACCTGAAAGCTGTTTTTCAAGTTTTTCAGTTTCCTTTGGCAGTGCTGTAAATAGCGTTTTTCCGTTGTTGTTTATAAGAATGCCTATCATAATTATCACTCCTTTACATAGCAAGACCGAGGCACTCGTCCTCGGTCTGCTCCTCTGTTTGGTTTTCGGATAAAGCCTGAAGCTCTGTGTCTATGGCATCACATATCGTTCTCGCAGTCTCCTGTATCTCATTGAGAAAACGGTTGAGCTTTTCAAGCTGCTTTCCCTGACTCCATGAGGCTATGTATGGGAAACTGTAATCGCTTGTGTCTATCCCGTACCTCGAAGCCACGATATATGCCACCGATTCAGCCTGAACTTCCTTGTCGCTTCGGGAAGTATTTGCTGTTGGCAGCTTTTTATCAGGATCGTGCAGCAGAGCGTGAGCGCATTCATGAATTGCGGTTTTAATGGTTTGTGCGCCGCTGAGATTCTCCTGTATCACTATACGCTGCTCACCGTAGCTGTAATATCCCTTTGCTCCGCTGCTGATGTTCTCGAAATCAATAGGTATTCCTGTTATATTGTGTACTGCGTTAATTACAGCTTCAACGTGTTCGTCCTCGACAGCCTCATTCAGCTCATGGACGTATTCGGGAATAGGCTCGCCGCTGGTCTGGGATACGTCAAAGACATATACCTTTTTGAAGCCGATTGAAGTTTGCTCGACCTCGACCTTTTCCTTTTTCTCTGTTCCATCGGCATTGTATACCTGATTACCGCTGCTGTCCTTTACAGACTGCTCCTTAAGTTCTTTGGACTTAAAGGACATAGGGGCAAGTATGGCTATGCCTTTTTCTCCCTTGTTGATAGTCCTGCCGAGCTCTTTCCACTTGCCGAATGCTGCCACAAGGCTTGCATCTGGCTTCTGAAGCATAATGAGAATACAATTGCCTGCGGAATAGTTCGTGAACTTACTCATATACCGCAGGCATTTCTTGTAGCTGTCGGACTCGAAAACAGCCTTAACGCCGTCATCAATCTTTTTGAATAAGTTCTGCATTTCCTCGCGTTTCTCAGCCTTATATTCAGCTTTCTGCTGCGGCGTGAGTCTTTTCTTCCATGCCGTATTATCGACCTCCTTCGTTATGAAAAATCATCTATTTATGCAAAAAAAGCCGACTTTGTATGGTTCCTTTGAGAAACCAACAAAATCGGCTTTAAATTCAAATTTATTGAGATATTGATCTGGAATTGTTTCAGTAAAGGTATCAATAATAGTTTTGCCATCAGATTCATAAACAGTATATACCTTTGGAATATATTTACCGTTTTCAAGTGCTTCCTGATATTTCATAGCGTCTTCGGGATTTGACGGACCTTCCATTAATTCTTTGTTATATACATAACCTTTAATACCATTATCACCAATAACAGCAATAAGATCAGGAAGATCTTCGACATAAACTGCATCTAAACTCGTCCCGTATGTCTGACCGTTTTCATTAGTTTTATACTGTATTTTTTATGTGCAATTACATTAGTCATATTTGAGTCACTATAAAAAACAGGCGAAGCTTCATGTGCATAAATAAAAGGTAAAGAAGCAACAGAAATACCAGCTATAATGATATAACTGTCATAACAAAGAAAACATTCTTTTTCATAAATAAATATCCTTTTACCATGTGTAATCTTGTAAAGATGGAGTTTTTTGTGGAGAATAATAAATATATCCAGTGCCATTCCATATTAATACCAATCCTTTTGAACAAAATGCAGGGGGCCAGAAAAATAAGTCTTTGACACTGAGCTTGAAAGTCCTGACGTACAGCCAAACTATACTCAATCAATTCCGAGAATCATTTTCTGTATTGCTAGTGCATTGCCAATTGTCAATCCGTTGCCATCCATTAATTGCATGAAATATCATTCTTTAACTTCATAAAAACAAACTATCATTTTGTTAAATATTACACTAACGCCATATGTCCAATTTGATTTATTTCCACCAATAATAATTAGAATTGGTTCAGGACAATTCAACCTCTTATTCTTTGATAGTGAAATCATTTGTTTTATGTCATACTCACTTGGAGTTGAAGATGAATTAGGATGATAATGCCATTCACCTAAATAATAAAGATCATCTTTCCATAATGTATCAAGCTTTTTTTTTAATCCATTAATCCCTCTTTTAAAAGAGGTCATTTTCTTGATTGAATCATCAGGAGAATTAGTGATTTCAGAAATAAATGCAGTTAATCCATCATCAGAGTATCTACCTATTATGATTCCGCCTGTTTCATATGGATTTGACTCATCACATAGACTATGCAAAAGGTCAAGCTGTTCAATTGGCAACTCAATCTTTAAATTAATATCTGAATTATAAAATATCAATCTAATCACACTCGCATCTATCAATTAAGGAGAAGCCTTCGTAATAATCGTATTCTTGTTGCTCATATATCAAAGATATTTGTTTTGTTTGTTCATTACAGATGTATTTTTCAATGTTCTTTACAACGATAGATGCTGCCAACCATATATCATCGCTCCGGGCTGGAAATGTAGGATGCCAACATCCAATTCCATCTCTCGGCAAACTGTTTTCATCTATATTTTCTAGGTCATATTTAGTATATGGCAAGATAAATTGATAGAATTTATCAAAATTATAAATTGTATTATTCTGCATATTGATGTATAGCTTTTTTGCACCAAATCCAACAGATACTGAGATTAAACAATGAGGACGTTTCAATTCAATGCTGCTGAGCGTATTCAAAACACTTTCTTCACCTGTACAATCAATAATTATATCAAAGCTCTCTACGTCAATATTGGTATGTGGCACAGCACTATCAAAAGTCAACAATAGCTGATTGGTAATTGGTTTAATCTCAGCATGAGGTGTTATAGTATTCAAGTGTAAGCAAAGAGAAGTGCATTTGTTACTTCCTATAGAATTAAGATTGAGCGTGTGCCTTGATAAATTTCCAACTTTAAATATATCACTGTCGGCTATTGAAAGATTGTATATCCCGGATCTGACCAGTATTTCAGCAATAGAAGCTCCAATACAACCAGCACCCATCAAAAGAATCCTTTTCCTTTGCATTAAGTGAGGCATTTTGCCTCGTTGAGAGATTTCTTCTTGATTCCAATTCTCAGACAAAATCCAATCTATTTGTCGATTAGGTTTTAAAACCTCAGTAACATCTCTGTGCCAGTAACCCTTTTCATTTTTTCTGAAACCTTTGGGGATTTGATGACCGTACGATAATGCTGGCAGAAGAAATGCTTTCCAATATATAATCTCATTTTCTTGAAACCAGTATTTTGGTATTGGAAATCCCAATAAGAATAAATGAGGAATACCATCGCGCAAATATCTGGAACTTTCCCTTAGTATTGCTTTAATGTCACAGCCCTGTGATTCGCATACTTTCTGTAATTCTTCCCATGTTTCAGGGACTTGCCAATCTTTTAAAACAGGAACACTTTTTAATAACAACCATGGGGATTTACTGATTCTATCTGAATTCTGTTTTTCTAATGCCATTCCCCAATGTGAGTAATGGATAGGCTTATTTTCAAATGAATAGAATGTTTTTGGGTAAAAGATAGTTGGTTTTGATTTGTAACAATCAATATCAACTAAACCATATCTATAATCAACGTCCTCCCATTGCATATAAGTAACTATATCTTCCGAAAAGGCAAACTGACAGTCAAGAAGAATGTTATCATTGAATTCTGGAAGTTCAAATAATTCATTACTGCTTACCAAGCTGTTGTTGGCGGCAGATTCCAACCATTCCACTGCTCTTTGTACATGAAATAGCAATCTATCCTCGACAGAAAATGGCTCTGGGTTATGGGAAGAAAGAGTATTGACATCAACGCATAATGAGCCACTTCTCCACAATCCATTCTTACTAATGAAATAATTGTTTGCCTGATGGTATAACGTTGTTGTAATGCTGTTATCAATGTCGGGAAAAATTTTAACTTTACCTTGAGGATATGTGGGTTCGACCACAATATACCATTGAGATGTGATTGGGAAATACCTATTTTCCGTTTCAACCGAAATTGATATATGATAATACCACAGTTTATTTGCGTTATCATATTTCCAGTCATCTATCATTTGTACCGCAGGGTACAAGCTATCAAGTTCTCTTCGAGCTATTTTTAGCCGCTGGACCACTTCATCTTCGTTCATTTATGCAAATCGCCCTCTTGGAATCTCCGTTGTTCTTTCTGTACGCTTACTAAAGCCATTCATGGAATTATTCTCTTTAGTCGGAGGCTCAGGAAACATCGAACCAAATAGATTTCTCCATTTTGAAACACTTTCGTGTAGATCTTCGCAATCATATGCTTCTCTTGCTTTTTTAGCAGCATCACAAACAGATATATAAAAATCACTATAATCATCGTCTGACAATCTACCAAAAACATCATGCTCAGGAACTCCTCGATCTGCAAGGAACGGCTTTGTCGGATAATAGTTTACAATTTTTTCAAGCGTTAATACAACACCCTCCGCTACGCTTTCTATTCCATCTGGACAACAGTCTCCAATGAAGTGTTCCAGTGGGTAACTCTTTGGGTGCTTCATGTCAGGACACATAACCTTTTTCCACCATTTCAATGCTTTTACGACATTTATATAATGACCATTGCATCTTTTATTCTTGTCGATTGTCCATCTTATTTGTTCGAGAGGATGTGTTTTATCCCATGCATCTGCTTCACGATCAGGAATCAACAAGGGTTCGTCCTTCCAATTACTATCTTCTGACTCGCTAAAAAACGTATAACATTCCTCAATCGTGGACTCAGAGATCAATTCTTCAGAACTCAATTCTTCTTGAACAGCCTCACTCGGAGCAGAGGTAGGTACTATATCGAGATCAACATAACTTAGACTGATTCCAAGCGAACGTCCTTGCTTACGATATTTTCCTTCGTAGTACTTATCCAAAAATGGTATAAATTTATCCAATGCCTCTTCAGGAGTAGTGATCTCGGAATTAAGATTGGTGACAACAATTATATCCACATCGGACTTATTGCCATTTTTGGGTTTTACTGCTGTTGATCTACGATAGCTTCCTTGCAGAAATGTGCTTACGATTATTGGCGATAAATCTTCATCTGCTAGCAATCTTTCTCTTAGAGTAGTATGTCCAGTTTTCAAATCACTGACCTGGTTATCTGATAAACGTATAGCTGATAAAAAATCAGAAAAATATGTAGGTGCAGTTGCCATGATTATCTTCTCCTTTATGGTAAGTTCTTAAACGAGGGGGAATAAGTTCCGGTATCTTTAGCTTCTAAATCAAACTCATATAAAATACAATTGCCAAATCCTCGAGATCTCTGACCAAGAAAGAACATAAAAGCGTTAGGGACTGAAGCGAATATATGAATATTTGCCCTTCTTTCTGCGGTAGTTCGTTGAGCAAGAGATGAAACAACCTGCTGAACAAGATTTATCGCATGGTTGGCATTTTGTATAGAGTCGAAGGAAGGACCTTTTCCACCAATTGTCAGTGTGATCATTCTCCTTATTTTAAGCCCACTCTCCGAAATGTATTCGATTACATTATCTTTTATATCACGAGTGACGCTTATGATAAGGCAGGTATCAGATTCGTTTATATCAATACGTTCATCCCTGACATCAAAGTCTGTGAATGAAGCATCGCACGAATCTTCTGTATCCCATAGCTCTAACTTTTTCGATGGATCAGGATTACTTGGAAAGGCAGAAATTCTGGATTTAGGATCGAGTATTCTGCCAGCAACGAACGCAATTGATAACGGCGCTTCTATTATAAGTTGATAATTATAATTTACATCGGTATTAATCTTCAAAAAGCTATCTAATTCTGAATAAATGTCTCTGTCCCAATCATATTCTGATTTGAGCTTTCTGCCATCGAATTTGTCTTTGAATGAAAGAATCGTTTCTGTAGTTCCTGATAAATAATCAGTTCCACGTTCAAAACTAACGATTCCTATTGTCTTGAAGCCAAAACATCTATTCTTCAACATCAATACATATTCTTCAATTTTAGAATCAAATATTGATTTCTCTATACCAGAATTATTTAAAGAAGAAATAAAATTTTCTGCTACTATTGCGTTCACAATTAGATTTAGCTGATCATACATCAAAGCAAATCCTTTTGTCGAAAGATACTTCAATAAAGATGATATTAATAAATCAGTTAGGATATTTAAGTCAAAAGGATAATTAATTATCCTGAGAGTCTTGTCTTTTATGAGAGAGGTGTCGAATGTAGACATTGCTTCTTTATGTCCTTTTCCTAACTTTGTCTTATCATTATTATTATCTTGTAAAGCAATGAGGGCATTTTTGAATTCAATCGCCTTTTTTCCTAATTGTCCAATTAAGAATACCTCGCATTCAGCTGCACCTATGTCGTCCTTAATCAAATCATTTGCCCAATTAATTATATCACAGCGATCAAAAGAGTTAACATTTGATTTAACCTGAATGCTTTTAATGACACTTCCATTGCTTTCCAAAGCTATGTCAACCTTGTCGTTATCGGAATTATACTCAACATATATCTTATCCCAATTATCTTGGCACAACGCTTGAAATATTGAAGCAAATGTCTGATATAGATATCCTCTGGATCCGTCTTTTCCGCTCATAGAATACTCCTTTGGTTTCACAATAATAAATTTACAAGTATGAACAAAAAAGTCTCCATAGTCACACAACAAACTGTTATATAGAAGTCTCTCTTCAGCAAGTTGTTATTACTAATTACAATATGTTCATTATCATTAACACATAAAAAATTACTTAATAAAAATTTCTTATTCTTGATTATATTTATAAATGCAACTACAGTAGTGCAATAATAAGGCTTCGAATGATATTTGCTTCTTTTTTGAAAATTCTAATAAGTTAAGTGCATTTTTAAATTGTTCAGGATATATAACAAAACTGTCCATTTGTTTCTTCCATGTATAAAGCAGATAAATCGTAAACCCAAACGCTATAACACAATTGAATCCAACTGTTTGATATATTATACCATAATAAAACATGATATTCAACATATAAAAATCAATTAATTCTCCTTTGATTTTATACTATTAGGCATCCTCTTTTTTATAGTCCATATTTCTGAACAGATAATACTCATAAGTATCAGGAGTTCTGACTGCAACTGCTTCATTTTCGTTGACATCTGATATTCTGAAAACAGGTAATTTATATTCAGTTGGAATAACTTCATCAGGCTTTGTTATCTGAACATAATAAGCAAAAATAAAACCTTCTATTAAATCTTTGGAGATGATCTCGTTCCGCTTTTCGTAGAAAATAGGATCATTATTATCATTGATCACAAGAGTTGCCGTTGAATCCATGAAAAAGCTATTTAGGTTAGTTATTGTTGTAACATTAGAAGTTGAAACAGTAGCAGTTGCAGAATTAGGATAAGTTACCAACTGTGTTGACTTTACGGTTTGTGTGACATTCGCAGCACCCTCAGCCGTAGTAACCGTGACTTCTGATACATTAGTTGCTGATGTAGTTTGAACATTATCAGCGGTCGTTTGAATATGAACGGTAGTTTGAAGCACTTTTGTTGTTTGAGGAACTTTTGTGGTTTGAAGAACGGCTTCTGTTCTAGTCGCATTTGAAGTCGTTGCTGTAGTTTGCGTGGCTGTTTCAGTTTTGGTTGTTATTATTGCAGTTTGAGTTGTTGTATGTTCTATCACATTTGAAGTATTTGTCTCAGTTGCGGCAGGTTCGGTTGCAGAAATTATTTCAGAGCCATGGAAATTCTCATTGGGCATTTTCATGGAAGAAGAAAAGTGCCATACCCCGACGCAAACTATAACTGCTGCGCATAGTCCCGATATAGCATAAGAAATATGACGTATCTTAGCGACTCTTTTTTTGCGCTGTTCTAATATCTTGTCGCCATTTTCAAATATTCGCTCAGCGACCTTCAAGGTCATTTTATCATATTTCCTCATATCTGAAGCCCTCCCTTTCTAAAATATTTCGCAAAGACTCCTTTGCACGATAGAGCAGATTCCTTATTTGCCTTTCCGATCTGCCCATTATTTTTGCCGTTTCAGTGTTGCTGAAATTCTCAAAATATATAAGATACAGAACCTGTCTGTAATCATCATTCAGCTTTTCCAATGCTCTGAGGAGCTGTTTTTTGTCCTCGCTTTTGATATAATTCTGCTCTATATCGTCCCTGTCCGAAACATCATACATATCGTCAACAGGTACTTCGCCAAGCTTTGACGCTTTTCTGATATAGTCAACAGCCGTATTTCTTCCTATGGAATAAAGCCATGATTTGAACGAGGATTTACCCGAGAATTTAGGTCTGTCCACATAGAGCTTGAGTAGAGTATCCTCCGCAAGCTCTTCGGCAAGGCAGAAATCGCCTGTAATACTGTTCAGAAACAGAACGAGACCTCTGCGGTAGTCCTCTATTATATCAATAAGAGCATTTTTATCACCATCAAGAAAACGGCGGTAGCTACTTGCACCGTTATCCATATTAAACTCCTTTCGCAGACGTGCTTTCTGCACCTGTTTGGGTTTAGTGATATGTCTCTTCATATATAAGTCGTAAAAAACACGAAAATGTCTCACCTAAATTATAAATTTTCCGAAATTTATTGTCAACAAACATTTTCTGAATTTTTTTAAAAAAGGGTGAGACAAAATGCGTTTTTTTACGACTTATTAGTGAAAGCAAAAATCAAACTTAATAATTTCCTAAAAGGAGGTCATATTATGAAAAAGAAGATAATGTCAATAATTGCAGCTGCGGCTGCAATAGCAAGTGGTTCTCCGCTTTGTACAAATGCTGTTTATACTGAAAGAATGACTCCGACAGACCACACGGATTACCTCAAAATCGACTTCATGTCAGACGTAAATCAGGATTTCTATATTCGTACAGGAGACAAAAAAGATCCCGAAAACCCATATTATTACAATATACTTGTGGAGGAAAAATACAGTGACAGAGTATTCATTGGTATGCCAAGGGAGGAAACAGATCCAAGGAAAGGCTTTACCATTGAAACGAAAGACGAAGTTTCCGAGCGCATTAAATTGCTGTTCGAAGACTTTGTTACCGAAAGCGGCAATAAAGTAACTGTTTGCAGGAACCCATTCAATAGTGCTTACGGCTATTATGTAACTCCTTATGACGCTGAAAAGCCCGGCGCAGTACTTGAGCTGACAGCTAATGACGCCCGCAGAATAAAGGACATACTTATCAAAGGCGGCATAACTGCTGATATGATCTACTCCACTGATGTTAACAGTCCGCACAAGGGGTATACATACCTTACTCTGATGAAATATCCGTCCGATGTTTATACAGAAAGAACAGTGGGATTATCAGGACAGGCAAGAACTGCTGTATATAGTGAAATTAAAGCAGAGGCAGTATCCGCACTTGAAAAATACATTGAAGATAATAACTTGGATTTCACTCTGACTACTTCTGGTGAAAATGTGATGGAAATAAGCCTTAAACCTAATTATGAAATATCCTTTGAAGATCACCTTGCAGTCCTTAAAGATATACACGACAAGACCAATATTGGAGTGATCAGTATACTTGAAGCTTCTGCAGCAGGCGAGAAATTCGGCGGTGTTGACCTTATGAATGCTGTTGACGGCGACTCCAACTGCGATGAGCAAATGGATATGGCAGACGTTGTATTCATTATGCAGGCTCTTGCAAATCCTAATAAGTATCAGCTTTCTGCACAGGGAAGCTTCAATGCAGATCTTAATGGTAACGGCATAACAGTTGGCGATGCTCAGGCAATACAGACAATGCTCCTCGGAATTGAGTGAATATAGGTATAGTTTGACAGAAAGCTCCGCATAAGCGGAGCTTTTCTTTCTATAAAAATATTAAAGATAGTTATTTTGCTTGTAGAAACGCATTAGGGTTGTATTTAATCTTATGCCTAGTGTTCCTGGATATGTAGTATGCGTCACAATTCCTACAGTAGATTTATAATTATTGTACGGCTTAAAATAAGTCATACCACCACTTTGACCAAAATATGCATATGCATCTGAAGCAAAACGATACGGCGAATCATTTAGGGGAAGAATTACATCTGTTGAAAAATATCTCCTGTCAATATGAGTAGAATCGGATGTGAAGCCTGAGGTAGTAACATAAGAATCCGTATACATAAATTCATTAGACATAAAACCAATATTAACTTTATCATTACCTATATAATAATAATCGTCATAATAAATAACATCATCTTCAGGATCGAAATAAATTAACCCATAGTCGTAATTGTCTCTGATTGTTGAAGGAGTGGTAATATAATTAGCAGGAACATGGATATTATGTGCAAAAGCTATTGCTAATACATCTGAACAATTCGCATTATAAAAGCGTATTTCGACAGACTTCATAAATCCATAAGTCTGATCATACAAGCAATGAGCAGCGGTTGCTATTATTCCGTCATCAATAATAAATCCACTTCCTTCCCATTCATGATTATCATAACTTTTCATAATCAATTTTACACAACTTGTATTTTCGTTATCAGGCTGATCTATGGCTCGATTATTAGTTTCAATGAAGGAATCATCAATATCTGCTAAAGAGTTATTTATTGTATTTGTTGCAGCAGATAGAATATAAGATGAATAAGTTGAACTTGTTCCAGTGTTACAAGTATGTTTATAATAAGTTCTTGATGAATTATCAGGGACAGTGTAGAGTGAATTTGTGTAATTATAAGAATAACCATAGATAGCATCATGCATAATTCTTTGTGCATCATATTGATCAATTACCATGTCTTGATTATAGTCCATAGCTGTAAATTGTGCTTGTGTAACTTGAGTTTTTCCTAATAAATAATCTGAAATACATACAGCGTCATTTGTTGTAATACCGCCATCAAGATTAGCATCTCCAAATAAAATAGTTGTATTAAGAGAATCTGTTTCTGCTTTAACATTGTTTCCTTGAATACTACTTGAAAAATGTGCAAGCAGAATTGTTGATGTAATAATAGAAAAAAATCTTTTTAGTTTCATAATATTCATCCTCCTTATGAACATATAAAAATATGTATATATATTATTTCTTAGTATTATCGCTCCCTATCTTCGATAGATAAATAATTTGTCATTTAGAAGCTTAATAATTAAATGGTCTGATAATTGTGCATCGGCAGCCCCTCCTTATGCAAACTTTATACTGTACTTTAATTCTCAAACGAAAAAAGAACAAACAATCATATGTTGGCTAATTTATATTAGTATTTTAGCACACAAAAGAGGATTGTCAAGTAATTTGGCACTAAACCGTCTTTTTAGGCACGAAAAATTAAATATTAAGATTTTGTTCATAAAAGCCGCCTCTAAAATCTTCTCATTATGACAAATAAAAAAGCCGACCTTGTATGGCTTCTGTACGAAACCAACAAAATCGGTTTTGAAATCGGTTGAAAATTCTATATTAGGTTTTGGGCTATTTTCTGAGCTTTTCCGTACTTTTATTCCTGGCTGTCTTTGTATCAGCTCTCAAAACGCCTTTTGGCGCGTTCGAGTCGTATTTTTACGGTTTGGGATCTACGGTAACACATAAAAAATTTTTTCTTTTTGATACGCAAAAACTCCCGAAAAATCGGGAGTTTTTGGCTTGGGATCTATTTTGTAACATAGATATGGAGCTTGTGACGGGACTCGAACCTGCGACCGAGGACTGTTTTTAAAGCGAACATAATTTCCAGTTTTGATTGTTACGCTGCTTTTGCCACAGTTTCCTTCAGTTCGCCCACGAATCTGTAGAATATCTCAACCTGCTGATAGGTCTTTCCGTAGAGCTTTTCCTTGTGGTGCACCACGATTTTGTCTATGAGCTCGTTGAGTATTTCCGCGTCCAACTTTTTTATATCCGTATATTTTTCGATGACATTTGTGAACTTCTCCGCCGCATCCGACTTGACTCTGAGCTTTGTGATCTCCGCTGTCGTTTCCGGTATCGACCTCTTGAGCTCAGCCTGTTCGGCTTCAAATGAATTAGTCATCTGTGTGTAACGATTGTCGGGAATTTTGCCAAGTACGTAATCCTCGTAGAGCCTGTTCAGCAAGCGATCTATCTCAGCTATTCTGTCCTGAGCTTTTTCAAGTTCATTCTGAAGCTGTATGATCTTCTTGCCGCTGCTGTCGCTGCACTTACTGTCGAGGTATGCTCGGAAGTCTTCCTTATCCTTGCGGTATGATTTCAGCACACGCTTGATGTCATTAAGCACCAGCTTATACACTATGTCGTAGGTTATATAATGTGACGCGCAGTACTCTTTTCCGTGAGTCTTATACATCCAGCAGGAGTACGATCCATGATACGTTCCGTCGTTGCGTTTCTTCTGCGAGTAGGTAAGTGCGTGACCACAGTCCGCACAGTATAGAAGTCCTGCGAACATCTGAACTTCACCTGTCAGCGTTGGTCGCCTCTTGGTGCTCATCATTCGGTGTGCTTCATCCCACAATTCCTGTGTTATTATAGGTTCATGACAGTTCTCAACGATTATCCAATCCTCTCTCGGGACCTTTACTTTCTCTTTGCTTTTCATGGACTTGCACTTCTGCTTTCCGTAGATGAGCTTGCCGAGGTAGACCTCGTTTTCAAGTATCACTCGGATAGAAGTAACGTGCCAGTCAAATTCCTTACGCCAGTAATCCGACTTGAAGTAGTCAGGATTATGGAGATTGAAGTAAGCGATAGGAGTGAGAACTTTTTCCGCGCGGAAGATCTTTGCTGTCTTATTGTAGCCGATACCCTGCGCCGCCATTCTGAATATCCTTCGTACCGTCTCAGCTGCAGGCTCGTCTATCACAAGGTGATGCCTGTCATTCGGGTCCAGCTTGTAACCGAACGGAGGCTTTGAACCGATGTACTGTCCTGCCTTTGCCTTGGCTTTCTTCGCGGTCTTGGTTTTTATTGAAGCCTCACGCGCGAAATAATCATTCAGAACATTCCTCATCGGGAACATCATATCGTTTTCGTTTTTCATTGAGTCGTAGTTGTCGCTCACAGCAATGAAACGAACCCCGAGCTCCTTGAACTTCTCGACGTACATTCCGACTTCGATATACGACCTTCCGAATCTTGACTGGTCCTTTACCAAGACAGTGTCTATCAGCCCGTTCTGAATGTCCTCATACATTCTCTGGAACGCAGGACGGTCAAAGTTAGTGCCGCTGTATCCGTCATCATCGTACACTTCATAATTATCTATTGCATGATCCTTGCAGTACTGCTCCAGTAATAATTTCTGCGAGCCAATGCTTACGCTTTCGCCCATTCGCCCGTCATCGACCGAGAGCCTGCAATACAGTGCTGCTTTTTTAGGCTGTTTGTTTTTCATTAAAACTCCTTTCTCAGCCGTGCAGCAGATCCTTACACGGACAGTATACCACACTTCCGTTCGGGAATCCAGTACGCACAGCTGATTTCGTAGGACTGCACAAAAAACAATTTCCGGATTTTACACCGGATCACTCTCGGTCTGCTTTGCATCAACGGCAGGCTTTTCATCACCCCTTTCGAGCTGTCGGAGCATAAGTTCTCCGAGTGACTCTTCAGCTCTTTTCCTGCCGAGGAAAGCAGACCAAACACGATAGGTGACACCGTCAACAGTACAGTCGTGATGCAATACGGACTGTACCTCGGGATTTTCACTGCAATGAGGTTTCTCAAGTTTTACGCTCATACATCCGCCTCCTCTAAAACTATTCAATTCAATAAATCAAATATCACTCGGTACAAAATCAAATCGTACCGCTTTGCTGCGCCTGCGTGTTACCAGCCCAGACTTTTTTGGACTCCCTTTCGGGTCGGCCCAGGTGTATCTATATCACTCCTCCCTGTTTTTGCTCTCTGACGCCAGCCATACATTCCTAAGTACAGCCTTTCTCGAGCACTTTTTCAATTATTGACCCCACACTTTTTGAAGGAAAAGAATTTTGACGCCAATTTGCAAAATTCGCATTCTCCGAAATTTCGGCGGGCACTGCCCGTCCGAGGTGAATCGGCTGGCGGTTTGACGCCAGCCTTTTACCTGCAAACCAAAAAGGGGCACGGTTTCTCCCGTTTCAGCGGCAAACGGAACGCCGTTTGCTATGCTTGCCGGTCTTGCGGACCGACTTCCGTCCCACTACACTGTCCGTTTTTTTCACTCTGATATATCCCCCAACTCGCTCCACGTTGTGCAACAACCGCATTCAACGGGAGCGGTGGGGTAACTATACTATTTTGGTTTTGAAGGCGGCAAACTCGGGGCTTTCTGCGCGTGTTTCGGATAATCGCTCTTTACACAGTTATCATTGCAAAGAAAAGAAGGCGCATAGTATATATCATCTTTGATAGCTAATATATATCTTCCTTCTCTGTATTAAGTATATATTATCTTGTATACTTAATATATAAGCCTATGACATCATGACACAGCCCCTATGACAATTAATTTTTGAACTGAAGTGCAAGCTCTGCGCTGCGGAGCTTGTCCTCGTCCATATCATAGTTGAGAAATGCGACCTCATAAGAGTTCTCGACCTGACGACCGTTGTCAGCATAGTTGTTGTGGATACGAATGATGTCCTTCTGTGCAAGAGTTTTCAGTGCGCGCTCAACATTGCTCACTGACATCGCAGTGTCTCTTGCAATACCTGTGCGGCATATGGTCGAGGTTTTCTTTTCGCTGTCGTAGTAGCAGAGTAGATCCATCACCACCTTGAACTCGGCAGGCGTAGTGATGTTGAGATACTCAAGCGGTGAATTGACGCCGTTAGAGTACGCTGTGCAGTTGATAACGTTCAAATCTTTCATCTACATCTTCCTTTCGCGTTTCGAGTTTTTACTTGTGATGTCAAGAGTGTCCGGACGTCTTAACTGCATTCAGTATACACGCTCTCTTGACAAAAGTCAATAGATATAGTATACTATCTCTACCGAGTTCAATCTATAATCTATTTTTATGAACAAATTGTAAACTCTTGATTTTTGGCTGTTTATATAGCTGTTTTCAAGACAAAACGCAGTGTTATGCACTCTGAAAAAATAGAACACTGTTTCTGAAAGGAGTTATTATGTTTGAGATAGAAGCACACTACCATGACAGAAAAATATATCTTTCCGACGGTAGAACGTATCCGCTCGGTGAAATACTTCTGCGCTATTTTTCGATGAATTCAACTGCTCTTGAAGACCTGTACGACGTATGTGAGCGCGCAAAGACGGAGTTGAACATCAGTTCCTTGTTCTGTCCCGCTGATATTGGAAGGCGTGCGCGTGATATCGAGTACACATACGATAGTATCATGGACATCGCAGAAAAACTTCCGCCATATGACAAGAAACATTTTAGACGTGGTCTTCTGAGAAATCTGTTTGCGTACTACCACGACATATTTGACGAGCCGTTTTACGAAGACTCTGAATTTGAGTCTGACGATTACAACGATCATTACATCAACGCTGAGAGCACTCCTGTTTCATATGAGGAAATGTATATCACAGAAGATCTGAACGAGCTGCGAGCACTTGATGATTATGATTTCGACAGCAAGAAAGTTTTCAGTAACTATGAGAACAGAAAAGACGCTGCCGACTTCACTACCTGTATCGAACAATTGACGAACGAGTTTGCAGAATTTGTTTCAGACCTTATGCGAGTTAGGAATGTTTTTATGCCGTTTGCAGACAAGCTATGCGACCACAACAACTATCCTTCCAATCAAAAGGTTATAGAAGTTTTTCAGCAGTTCACAGAAAAGTGCTACTCTGAATCACGTTTTGATCTTGTATCAAGCGGAAGTATGTGCATGGGACATACGTTACTGGAAACTAAAAAAGGTCCCATACTTTGTGAGACCTATCGTTTCACATCGCTGGGAGCCTTTCTGTATTTTGAGTTGTTCAAGTGCATTGAGGAAAAGTTCATGCCAGTTAAGTGCCGCAACTGCGGTCGCTGGTTTATCATGAAGCATACTACATTCTCACATTACTGCAAGCGCATGATAAGCAGTAATCCTCCGAAGTCCTGCCGTGACAATGCTATGCGTCACAACTTCAAGGAGAAAATCAAGAACGATCCTGTCTGGGAAATATATAACCGCGCCTACAAGCAGCACTACGCTCGTTTCATGAAAAAGAAAATGAGCAAGTCTGAGTTCGCCGAGTGGGGAGAATACGCTATCCAACTGCGGCAGAAGGCCGCTGATGGTGAGTTGGAGATCAAGGAGTATCAGAATCTGATTAGGATATAAAACCACAGTGATGTTAAATAACATACCAATACATTGCTTTCCTTTTTCAAAGAACTTGAAATAAGGGCACAAATATGTTATAATAACATTGATTTGCACATTGTAAAACAGTATGTTTTAGTATAGGCTGCGGTTTGTTCTTCGGCATATAGTATTCCTTATATTCTTTCTTGAAATCAAATGGCATAGTTCCCTCCTGCTTTATCAGTATTTTAAGATGATTATATTCTACCATTTTATCTGCAATAAAGCAATGGGTTATCGCATAAATATTACCGGGGTGATAGATCCGAAAAGATATTATTCGCTGCTCTGTATTGAAAACCGCATATATCTGTGCTATAATGTATAGACTAAGGAAGTGCTTATATGGAAAAAGGACAGATAGATTTTGCAAAAGACAGCGTACGGAAAATGATATTCAGGCTTGCACCGCCCGTCATGGCTGCACAGCTCATACAGGCGCTGTACAACATCGTTGATAGCTTTTTCATCGGCAGATGTTCGGAGGAAGGACTCACGGCACTGTCCATAGTTTATCCTCTGCAGCTCCTTATGATAGCTCTCGCTGTGGGTTCGGGAGTCGGCATAAATACCGCAATGGCATTCTTCTTCGGAATAAAAAAGGAGAAACGTGCCGCCGAGACACCAGGCGTCGGAACTCCGCTTGCATTTGTGCTCTGGCTGCTGTTCACCTTGATATGCTATCTGATAATGCCGTTTTATGCGAAGATCTCCACGGAATCGGAGATGATACGCGCCGATGTGGTGCGTTACGGAAGGATAGTCTGCGTATTCAGCTTCGGACTTTTCTTCGAGAGCATATGGACGAAAATCCTGCAATCCAAGGGCAATATGAAGCTGCCCATGACAGCTCAGATAATTGGTGGGCAGTAAATATCATACTCGATCCGCTGCTGATATTCGGCTGGCTCGGACTGCCTAAGCTTGGGATAACAGGTGCGGCAATATCCACCGTTATCGGGCAGACAGCCGCCGCGCTCATCGTAATGAAGAAAGGCTTCTACAATCCCCCTGCGCTGAAAAAATACTGGGTAAACATCAGGAACATTTACAGACTGGGTACACCGAATATCCTTATGCAGTCAGCCTACACCTTCTATATCTTCGGACTGAATATGATACTTGCTACATTCTCAGATCAGGCAGTAACAGTTCTCGGCCTTTACTACAAGTGGCAGACCTTCTTCTTTATCCCTCTCGGCGCATTGCAGACCTGTATCGTTCCCATGATAAGCTTCAACTACGCTCAGCAGAACACCAAGCGCTGCCGCAGTATCCTGTGGGACTCATTTATCGCAGGCGCTGTTCTGATGGGAATGGGAACGCTATGCTTCCTGTTCATTCCGTCCCAAATGATACGCTTTTTCTCCCATGACAGCGAAGTCCTGAGAATAGGCGTTCACGGCTTCCACATAATAGGTCTCAGCTTTGTACCTATGGCGGTATCCCTGCTGTTTCCCGTGTTCTTTCAGGCAGTGGGAAGTCCCTTCAAAAGCTCAGCTCTCACCGTGATTCGTACCGTGTTCCTGTTCGTCCCTCTCGGCTGGCTGTTCGCCAGATTCGGGCTGTACTACTTCTGGCTGACATACCCCATAACGGAGATAATAACCTCTGCCGTGGGATTTGCCATGTTCAGCAGATTCGGCAGGGGCGGATTCATCGCAGCCATTAAGGCAGGAAACAGCAATCATCACCGAGCATAAACAGAATGCCCTTAATACCTTTCTCATTCAATTTTCCTCCAACATCATTATTTGATTAAGTATTATTACGACTAAATTAAGATGCATTATACAGCATTGCCGCAGGAATGGCCCTGCAGTTTGTTTTGTATTGACAAAAATGACTTTATATGTTATAATGTATAATTGTTTAAGGCAGTTTGAAACTGAGGGAAGTGCGGTGAAAATCCGTCGCAGCAGTCACTACCGTATAGTCGGATCGCTCGTCAAATATGCCATTTTGTTTCGTTTTTGGACAATGAAAAGCGCAGCAGACAGTTCACAGTGAAATGTGAAGTGTGTTTGCTGCGCTTTTTTTCAAAGTATTTTGCTATTACGCCTTAATAATTTTTAAGATAATACAATAGATAATAAAAGCTGTTTACACCAAAAGAATAAAAGAAGCTGATGCTTTACGGATATATCCGGATAGGAAATGTCTGCAATAACAGTATTCCGTTTACTTGTTCTGTTGGATTCGTATTTATTGAGATATTATGCAACATCGAGCTTTACAGCCATTACAGTTGCACATTCAATCAAAAAGTAATCTAAACGGAAAAAGTTCCCGTACCCTGTGATACCTGTCTTTCAAAGCCGCTGACAGCCTTTCTGTATTTTGGATTATTCAAGTGTAATGAGGGAAGGATCGCCCATTCTTTTCTCTTGTTAGTATAAGCGTGAAAACTATTGACATTATAATCAAAGTGTGATATTATAAGCAATGGTGTAAATTCGGCGGGGATAAGAATCGAATCCCTGCTTATTATTTTAGAATTTGGTTAGTATTGTATAACATTTTAAACAATTGTTAGTTTAATATAACATTAAATAGTATTGGAGGCATTATGGAAAGATCCCAAATCAAAAAAGAAATACTAAATATGCTGATTGAGCGAAAAGCCCGGATTTCTCCCGAAGAAATGAGCGATAACATCGATATCCGTAATGATATTGACCTTGACTCGATACAGATACTTGAAATTATAGGAGATATCGAAGACCGTTTTGATATTGAGATACCTGACAGAAAACTTCGCGAATTAAAAACTGTTGGCAATATAATTACTTTTATCGAGGAGAATCAATAAAATGGGAAGTGACTATTCTTCGCTGAATGATCTGGTTTTCACTCATTATGCAGCGTTTAAAGACAAAATAGCTTTTGAAGTGCTGGGCAAGCGAGCTGCCAAGCTTACTTTTTCTGAGTTTGCCATGCATATAAAAGCCGTTAAGACATTGTTTGAACGTATTTTACCTAAAAAAAACAATATTGCCCTTATTGGCAGCAATTCATATAACTGGATCATCACTGCCATCGGAATAATTTGTTCCGGGCACTGTGTTGTTCCTGTAGACGCTGAATTAACAGATGAAGAAATACTTGCACAGATAAGATTTGCAGATTGCAGAATAGTTATCTGTACAGATGATCTTTTGTCTCTTTTTGATAAAGACATCACTGCACTCTCATTGAACAAACTTGTTGAATGTGCATTTAATAATGAATTGCCGGATATAGGAACATATGAGGATCCTCCATGTCCGGAGCAAAATAAAGATGCAGCGATGATCGTATTTACATCGGGAACTACCAGTATGCCCAAAGGTGTAATGCTGTCAGAAAAAAACATTATAGCCGTCATAAAGGGCAGCAATGAATACCTCAGACCTGTTGGAAAAGTCTTCTGTTTTCTGCCGCTGTATCACACTTATTCATTTACGTGCGGCATACTCGGAACACTTACGACCGGTGAACAGATAATACTTAATGATACTATGCGAAACTTTAGCAAAAATCTCAAAAATTCTAAACCGAGCATGATATTTGCTGTTCCGCTTATCCTTGAGAAGATAAGATCTGCCATAATTCAGAATGCAGATGATTCAGGAAAGCTTGCATCTATGAAGCTGATGATGAAAGTTTCACGTTTCTTATTGAAGCTCAGAATTGACATAAGAAAAAAACTATTCGGCAGGATACTTCAGGAGTTCGGAGGAGAGCTTAATACCGTTATTTGCGGAGGTGCTCCTCTGGCGGCTGAAACGATCGCTTTCTTTTATGACATAGGTATAACTGTGCTTAATGGTTATGGTATAACCGAATGTGCCCCCCTTGTAGCAGTTGTTACAAATAAAAAGCGCTCAAAGGCTGAATTTGGTTCTGTGGGACAGCCCATTTACACCTGCAGAGTCAGAATAGATCATGACAATAAAAACAATGATGGAGAGATACTTGTCAAAGGCGATAACGTAATGATGGGATATTATAAAAATCCTGAAGCGACCAAAAGGATACTTATCAATAAATGGCTGCATACAGGCGATATCGGCTGTATTGACAAATACGGCTGTCTATGTGTAAAAGGAAGGATCAAAAATATGATACTCCTTGGCAACGGAAAAAATATCTATCCTGAAGAGCTTGAGGATATTCTCAGTCAGATAAAATCCGTTGATGAAGTTATGGTATATCTTTCAGAAAATGAACGTATAACCGCCGAGGTCTACTGCGAAGCTGGAAAAGCTGTTCACGAAAAGATCAAAGAACAGATATTTGAAGCAAATGACCGTTTGCCGATGTATGCTCAGATAAATGATATCATCTTCAGAGAAGAGCCTTTTGAGAAAACGACCTCTCAAAAAATAAAAAGGAGGTAGAGGTATGAGAGTTTTACTTGTCAATCCCCCCTATGGCGAAAGTGTAGTAGGCTTTGAACGGCTTATGGTCATCGAGCCTCTTGCTCTTGAATATGTCGGGACAATACTGGAAAAAGAAGGCCATGAAGTAAGGATAATAGATGTTGTTATCGATAACAATTTTGTAAAAACAGTCAAAGAATTCCGCCCCGATGTAATAAGCTTCACGGGTATATATGCGCATATTTACATCATTCATAAAATGTGCACTCAGGCAAAAGAAATAGATCACAATATCAAAACCATAGTTGCAGGATCACACGCTGTTGTATTTCCGCATGAGTTCTTTATGAGTTGTGTAGATGTGGTAAACAGCGGTGAAGACCTTCTGGTAGCCCCAAGATTGTTCAAAGGTATTGAAAATAACGATCTAAGCGATGTTGAAGGTATCTATTATCGTACACCAAACGGCTGGAAAAAAGGAAAAGATGCTACACGATGCATATCTATTGATGAGCTTCCTTTCCCTGACCGTACACTTACTCAGAAATACAGGAAGAATTATTACTGGTATTTTGAACGTGAGATAGCGGCTGTATGGGGTTCTGTAGGCTGCCCCTTCAAGTGCTACTACTGCACTCAATGGTCAAAAAACGGCGGAAGATTTGTAGCACGAAGTCCTGAATCGCTTGTTGCTGAAATAAAAGAAATAAAACAGGACGCAGTTTTCATAATAGATGATAATACTTTTCTTAACAAAGAGCGTGTAAAAAAGATCATACAGCTGATAAAAGAAAACAATATCCATAAAAAATATATGTGCTACTGCAGTGCCAATCTTGTTATCAAACATCAGGATGTTCTCAGAGAATGGAAAAAATATGGCCTTGCAAAACTGATGATAGGCTTTGAGGGCGTGCGCCAGAAAGACCTCAACGATGTATCACAGAAAACCGCTCTGGAAACAAATACAAAAGCCATAAAGCTGCTGCATGAAATAGGTATAGATACCATGGCAGGCTTTATAATATATCCGGATTTCACAATAGATGATTTCAAAGCGCTCAGGCGCTACATAAGAGAAAACAAGCTTTATTATGCAGAATACACTTCTCTCACACCATTTCCGGGCACACAGTTTTACGAAGAATCAAAGGATAAGCTCAACTCATATAACCCTGAGCTGTATGATATGCAGCACCAGCTTCTTGAAACGACTCTGCCTCTGAAAGAATACTATAAGCAGGTTGCGCTTACTTATCTGTGCACATATCTGCCCCACAGAGCTATTCTTTGCAAGGTCAATTTCAAGCTGAGTCTCAACCCGTTTAATCCCATGTACAAAAGCTTCGTGAGATTTGTATGGAAAAACCTCACTGCATATAAAGACCATAAAAAGGAACTTAAAAAAATCAAGACCGATAACTATACTCTCCCTCATCCATGTGAAAACGAAAGGACGTGTCGCTATGCACAAAACAGAAGTAATTGATTATCTTACAGAGGTTATTGCAGAGCTTCTATTAATAGATAAAACAGATATACTCCCGCATTCTTCTATAACAGAGGATCTGGGCATTGATTCTCTTGATATGCAGGAATTATATCTTTCAATAAGCAGCAAATTCAACATAAACTATAATCTGATAAAGATAGTAAACGACACTGCTGTCATTTTATCGTATGAAAACGGACTGTCCGATGAAGAAAAGCTCTCACGAATAGAAAGTACAATGCATATCACTCTGTCTGAAGATGATAAAAAAGACTTTCTCAGCCGCTTAGGCAATGAAACAAGCGGGGCGCTTATAAAAAGACTTCAGGGCTATATTTCTGTAGATATGCTGGCTGATTCAATACTCTCCCTTTCTTCAGGGATGTGAGAAGCTATGGAAAAAGCTGTTATCACAGGAATGGGTATCATTTCGCCTCTGGGAAATGATACAGAATCTTTTTTCAATAATCTTATTTCGGGCAAGAGTGGAATAAGTGCTATACGAAAAGAAGCGTTTTCTAATTTCCCCGGCGGAGAAGCCGAACTTAACAATGATGAATGGAAAGCTTTTTTTGGTATTTCTGAAAGCATGAGTTTGCCAAAGCTAACGGAATTTGCCCTTTTTTCGCTTTACAAAGCTATGCTGAACGCAGGTCTCACGGCTGAAAAGCTTAAAGAGCACAGGACTGCTGTAATACTTGGAGGAGCTTCTTCTTTTCCTGAAATAACTGATGTTTACAAAAGCGAATATGCTTCCAGATATGAAGGCACAGTCGATCCCGAAAGATATATGAGCTTTTCAAAGTTTCATGACGGATTTAATGCAGCAGCATCTGTTGCAGGAGTGCTTCAGTTGAGAGGAGCGGTCGAAACCGTTTCAAACGCCTGTGCTTCCAGTGCGTTTGCTATCGGAAAAGCTACTGAATTGATACGCAGCGGCAAGTACGATATTGTAATAGCAGGAGGAGCAGATTCAGGCATCAATATAAACACTATCTCGCTTTTTTCAGTCCTTAATGTTATGTCATCTGATAAAGATACTGTTCATAGCTGCCGTCCGTTCTCAAAAAGCAGAAAAGGCTGCGTTATCGGAGAGGGTGCAGGTATACTTATTATAGAATCATCTTCAAGCGCCGCGGAGCGGAACATTGAACCTTTAGCCGAAATAACAGGATGTGCTTCGGTTACGGATACTTCACATATAACATCTCCTGACATGACAGGCGGTTCATACACGAAAGCTATGTCTGGTGCTTTGGAAAGCGCGGTTTGCCCGCAGAAAGATATTGATTACATTAATGCTCATGGCACAGGTACATATTACAACGATCTTCTTGAAACAATTGCTATAAAGTCTGTATTTGCCGAAAAATCAAAAAGTATACCTGTCTCATCTATAAAAGCGCAGACAGGACATATTCTTTCAGCTTCAGGAGTTATCGAATGCATCGCATCAGTCATGGCTCTGCAAAAAGGCATACTTCCGCCGACAATGCATCTTGATGAGAAAGATGAAGAATGTGATCTTGATTATATACCTGATGCTCCGAGAAAAAAAAATATCAATACCGTAATGTCGAATTCATTTGGTTTCGGCGGTCAGAATACCTCTCTGATCCTGATGAAAGGATAGACGATGAAAAGAAAGGTTTATATATCAGCGATAGGCTCAGAAATTATTGAGGAAGATACCCCTATTCCCGTCAGCAGAGAAAACAGAAAGCTTATGCGTTTCGCTCGCACAAGCGGAAAGCTGTTTATCAATTCCCTTTATGAAGCTATGAAGATGGCAGATAATGATTCGCCGGAGCTTAACGATAATTATCGTAGAGGAGTCTTTTTCGGCGATTTCCTCAACCTTGCAACTGATAAAGAACATAGAGATGAATTGTTTGAACACTGTAAAAATTCTTCCGAATGCTTTGATGAAAAAGAATTCCTGTATTATATCATCAATAACTGGAGTGCCGTAGAGGTATTGAAAGAAGTGCCGAATATCCCGTGTTTTCTCGCAGCTCAGCTTACCGAATCCAACGGACCTTCAGCAACTTTTCTTAATTCCTGTGCTTCAGGTCTGTCCGCTGTAAAAGCCGGCTATGAGCTTATTCAAAGCGGACAGATAGATATTGCTTATGTGGGAGCAGGTTCAGCTAAAGCAGATGAGCTTGAAAAAAAAGTTTTCAATTCTATGGGGTACTTCATTGACGGCGATTATAAAATACTCAATGCAGGAGCAGCTCTGATACTTGAATCAGAAGAAAGGCTGAGATCACGCTGCGGAAATGCCCTTGCAGAAATAGTCAGCGCAGAAGAGAATTATGCACCGGATATGTGCATGTACAAGAGATTTGATGATCTGTCATTTGAAAAACTCATGTATGCAATGGATATACCTGATAATAAAAAAATAGCTTATATACTTGGAAGTTTCTCAAAAAAATACGTTTCAGAAGAAAGAGAAGCTATTAAAAAGATACTTCCTGATGTCTCTGTATTATCAGGAATAAAAGAAACGGCCGGTTACAGCTTTTCAGCTTCGGGTATTCTTGAAGTAACTGAGTATCTGCGAAAAGGTGAATTGCGCAGCGGACTTGTTGTTTCAAGTCTCGGCTACGGCGGATATCAATCTGCTTTATATATTTCTCCAGTTTCATAAAAAGGAGTGATAAACATGAAATTTGGTTTTATTGCACATACCAACAATCATAAAGAACTTAACATGATAAAAGCGGTAAATCAGTTCAGAAGGCTTTCATTTCTCGAAACAGATGAGTCGGAAGAACTTGAAAATGCCGTCTCTTTCTTCAACGTAAGGATTACTTCAAAGGCAGGCGCGGAAACCGAAGGAAGGATAGTCTATATCCCGTGGCTTCCTCAGGATATTCTTGAAAAAAGCGAAGAGGCAGTAAACGCTATAAAAGCTGCTGCCCTAGAACTGGAAAAATGGGGCGCTGACATAATCGGACTTGGAGGATATACAGCTGCTGTCGGCGGTCGCGGTACAATGGTGCAGGATGTACTTAAACACGCTAAGGTCACTACGGGAAATACATTTACAGCGACAACTTCAGTAGACATTCTTGATCATATACTTGAAAAAGCTGAAGCCGACATCACCTCATTAAATACTGCAATAATCGGATTTCCCGGAAGTATTTCTCTTCTTATCGCCAAAATGCTTCTGCTTAAGGGAGCTTCGATCACAATGGTGGGCAGAAGAGAAAACATTGTTGCAAAAAAATACTTCTCGGATCTCAGTCAATATTATGATAAGATCAATTTCTCAAACGATCTTGATGAGGTCCTCAGTGATGCGGATATTGTGTTCTCTGCTACTACAACAGGAAGTTTTATAGACCAGGCTAAATTCAAAAGCGGTGCTATCGTAATTGATGTCGGTGAACCCAAGGACGTCATAGGAGAAAAAAGCGAACGTTCGGATATTCTTGTAGTAGACGGCGGACGTTTCAGCTTCAGTGATGAGGTAAAATTAACAGATATACCTATGAATGACTTTTTCAGGAGTGGTTTTTTCGGCTGTATCGGAGAGACAGCCCTTATCGCTCTTGAAGGTGATACAAGGTATTGTTCCACAGGAAGGCTTCTTGATCTTGAAAATGCCATTGAACTGCGAAAAATCGGGATAAAACACGGCTTTATCGTGGATAGTATCAGTCAATGGAAGGAAAACGTTGATGATGGAGCGATATATAATATCAGCAGCATTCTAAAGTCAAATAGTAAGATCTCAGGTAAGAATGACATATTCAGCAAACTGAAGACCTGTTCCAAGGACGAAATAATGGATCTGTATGCAAAATACATAAATCCCGTTCTCGTTGCAGTTAATCAGAGCGGAAACTATGACAGGCTTTATGTCAATGCTCAAGGAATGAACATACGCGACTGTGATAATAAGGAATATCTCGATTTTGTCGGCGGATACGGCTCTGTGAATGTCGGTCACAACCACCCGAGGATACTGAAAAGGATAGAAGACTATATTGCTGCAAAACCTCCTGGTATATTACAGGTAACACCGGGATATTTCGCCTCACTGCTCGGTGAAAAGCTTTGCAGTATCCTCCCGGGAGATATCAACAGAGTATTCTTCTGCAACAGTGGTACAGAGGCTGTTGAAGGTGCTCTGAAGCTGGCAAGGATATACACCGGCCGCAGTAAATATATATCTACAAAAAACAGCTTCCACGGAAAATCATTCGGATCGCTGTCCGTTACAGGACGTGAAAAGTATCAGAAGTTCTTCCGTCCTCTGCTTAGCGAAGTGCTTTTTACAGACTATAATTCAACAGATGAGCTTGAAGAACTGCTGAAAAATGAAGATATCGCTGCTATGATAGTTGAACCTGTTCAGGGTGAAGGCGGAGTAATTGCTACCAAACCAGGCTATCTTAAGACCTGTCTGGAATTATGCCACAAATACGGCACTCTGCTGATAGCAGATGAAGTTCAGACAGGATTTGGAAGAACAGGCAAGATGTTCGCCGTAGAGCATGATAACGTTGTGCCCGATATTATCGCTTGTGCAAAATCTCTCGGCGGAGGTATCATTCCGATAGGTGCTTACGGAACAAAGGAAGAAATATGGCATGACGCCTATGGAAATCAGTCAAAATACCTTCTGCATACAAGTACTTTTGGCGGCAACGGACTTTGCAGTGCAGTTGCGCTTGAAGCTATAGATATCATAAAAGAAGAAAAGCTTCCCGAAAATGCTGCCGAAATGGGCGAATATCTCATTAACGGTCTAAAAGATATCAGCAAGGATTACAATTTTATAAAGGAGGTCCGCGGAAAAGGGCTTCTCATCGGAATTGAATTTGATTATAATGTTTCCGAAGGCATTTCTGCATTGGCTGACTTGATAAAAAGCATGGTGCCAGCGAATATAAAAAGGCTTTTCAGCGCTCTGTCAAATGATATAGCAGAATCTATGCGCAGCTTTGTTGATGAGAATATTGAAAATGTCGAGAAGTATCTGAGTGAAAACTTTGCATCACAGTTTTCTGCTAAGATGCTAAATGATTACGGTATAATTTCTATTGTTACCCTTAATAATCCCAATGTTATCAGAATAGAACCGCCTCTGATAATAACAAAAAAGGAAGCCGATATTTTCCTGAGCGCTTTCCGGAACGTCTGCGAAAAAAATCGTCTTCTGGATGAGGAACAAAAACATGATTTCAATAAGATCTTATAATTCCATTGATGAGGTGGACAGTGCTGCCTGGGACAATGCTGTAGGAGATGATTTTCTGCTTTCCTATAACTACCTGAAACATATCGAAAAAACAATGAGTGTAAACTTTGTTTATCATTATCTTCTTGCTTATGATGATGCGTTATCCGCCGCCGCAGTTGTATTGTTTGAAATGAGACTGGATATTGCCACATTACTGAACGATGGAATTGCCAAGAAATCCATAAACGCAGTAAGAAAAATATTCGGAAGGGCGTTTACGGTCAAAACTTTATTTGTAGGAAGTCCGCCTTCCACAGGCAATTTCGGTATAGCGATTTCGGAAAAGTGCGATAATAAAGATGATGTTATAAAGAATATCATAGAAACAGTGAGCAGCATTGCCAAAAAAAGGCACATTAAAATGGTGCTTTATAAGGAAATGCCAGAGTTTTTTAAGCTAAGATACGGAAATATCCTTGAAAAACATGGATATTGTATCGGATACGATATGCCGAATAATGTATTTGATATCCGCTGGGACAGTGATACAGATTACCTCAATGCAATGCGTTCAAAAAGCAGACAGGCAATTATCAGAAGCAGTGAAAAGCTTCTGCGAGATAATATTTCATATGGCGCAATGAAAAATTACAGTGATCTCTACACTGATAAAGAATATCAGATGTATCTTGACGTCCTTCACAGATCAGATAATATTTTTGAGGTGCTTACAAAGGATTATTTTTCAGAATTTGATTCTTTGATCGAAATGTCTCCTTGTCTTGTCCATATAAGTGACGGAAACAGTATCCTTGGCTATTTTCTGACCTGTGATATTTCATCTGATACTGTATCTGCCTTATTTGCAGGTATAGATTATAGCCACAATCACGATCTTGATACTTACTTCAATCTTTTTCATCAGGTAGTGATCTACGCTATTGAAAGAAAAAAAAGACGCATTCTTTTCGGGCAGAACACATACGAAGTCAAGCAGCGTTTCGGATGTACCACAGAAGAGCTTTATATTGCTTTTGCTTACAGAAACAAGCTATTACAGACTGTTCTTGCAAAGCTTTCGGGATATCTGCTTCCAAAGACTGAAATAAGCGCCCGCAGAGTCTTTAAATAGAGGTGATTTTTTGAAATTTATAGATAATACGAAAATAAATCTCGGATGTATCAATACATTCTTAAAGAAAAAGCCTATATTTGCAGCCTGGCACGTTACATACCGATGTAATCTGAGATGCAAATTCTGTAATTTCTGGAAGCAGCCTATAGACACTTCAAAAGAACTAACAGTTGAGCAATATAAAAATAGTATCCCGAAACTTCTGGAAATGGGTGTCCGTGTTGTAAATTTTGCTGGCGGCGAGCCGTGTATCCGCAAAGACCTTCCCGACATCGCTTCACAGTTTGCAAAAGACTTTATTGTAGTGATCAATTCAAACGGACTGCTTATCACAGATGAATATGCAGAGGCTCTTTGGAGATCAGGTGTTGATATCATAAATATCTCCCTCGATTTTTTTGACAGCAGCAAGCATAATTACTTTCGCGGATCAGAGCAGGCTTATTCAGGAGCAATAAATGCAATGAAGATCCTTAATCGCCATAAAATCAAAAAAGGACAAAAAGTAGCGATGCAGGCTATATTAAGTCCACAAAATCTTAATGAATTTGAAAATATGGTGGATCTTGCACAGAAGCTTGATGTTGATTTTGCATTTAATCCATATCGCTTCGGAGAGCATGAAGTGGATATGAGCTTCACAAATGCGGATCTTGGTTTTCTGTATGATCTCAAGGAAAAATACAGTCATTTCATTGCAACCGATTACGCTTTGGAAAAAACGCTTGAATTTGTTAAGAAGGGATATACAGGAGTCTGTGGCATGGGAAAATATATGCTTGCCATAGATCCTTATGGAAACGTCGGACCATGTGAAAATATGCTTCAGCACTGTGCAGGCAATATCAATTCAGACAGCGCTTCCGATATCAGCCGTAAGCTTCTTGCTATACATGATAAGAAACTTTGCAACAAATGTCTCACACGCGAAAGAAGCGAGGTCGAACTGCTGTACGATCATGTTCTTTCTCCAAAATGGATCAAAGAAGCATTACTTGTAAAAAAATCATAAATAATAAATCATAATATCAGAAAGGGTGAGTAAATGTTTATTGAAATTGATAATATAAAAAAAGGATACGGAAATACTGACAACTATGTACAAATACTAAACGACGTATCTGTAAAACTGGAAAAAGGAAAGATCTGTACTATTATGGGACCTTCCGGTTCAGGAAAATCGACCCTGCTGAATATAATCGGCGGAATAGACAGTGCCGACTCAGGAAAAGTAATGATAGACGGAAATGACATCTCGGCAATGAATGCAAAGGAGCTTTCATTGTACAGAAGGAAATACCTTGGATTTGTTTTTCAGTTCTATAACCTTGTCCCAAATCTTACTCTTGAGGAAAATATCCTTACAGGCGGTGAACTCAGCAATTCACCAATGGATCTTGATAAGCTCCTTAATGACCTCGGTTTGAAGGCACACCGTAAAAAATTCCCCTCACAGCTGTCCGGCGGTCAGCAGCAGAGATGCTCGATCGCAAGAGCACTTATGAAAAGACCTGACATTCTTCTTTGTGATGAGCCGACAGGTGCTCTTGATTATAAAAGTTCAAAAGAAATACTTGAGCTTCTTGAAAAAGTCAACAAGAAATATAATACAACTATCATAATAGTTACTCATAATGCAGCGATAGAAAAAATGGCTCACAGAGTGCTGCATATAAAAGACGGCAAGATAGAAATTGACTTTGAAAACAATAACTTAATATCTGCAAAGAATTTGAATTGGTGAAAACAGATGAAGAGTTTGAATAAGCGAATAATAAGAGATTTAAAAAACAACGCCGCTCGCTACGGTGCGCTCTTCCTTATGCTTGCGCTGGGACTTGGCGTACTTACAGGCATGGCAGCATCAGTAGATTCCATTTTGGGTTCAAATGAGAAATATCAGAAGGACACAAATATGGAAGATGGCAGTTTCACAATGATGACAGAACTATCCGACGAACAGATAAACCGTCTTGAGTCTGAAGGCGCAGATATTGAAGAGAGCTTTTATACAGATATGCCGGTTGATGATGGTTCTGTTCTGCGTATTTTCAAAATGCGCCGCAAGATAAACAAAATAAGTCTCACCGAAGGCGTTGGTGCAGACAATGATGATAAGATAGTGATAGAAAAACTATATGCTGTTGAGAAGAATATAAAAGTCGGTGATACAATTAATATTAGTGGAAAAAATTATGAAGTATGCGGCATAGGCTGCACTGCCGACTATAACTTCATCATACGGAATATAACCGATGTTGCAAAGGACGTTGATAAGTTCAGTACGGCTTTCATTTCTGAAAATGAATTTGACCGTTTATTTAATGAAAAACCCGAAAACATTACATACAGCTACAGTTATAAGCTCAGCGGCGGACTAACAGATGATGAGCTGCGCCACAAACTTGATGAGCTTACATTCGATAAGGATAACATTGATAATATTTATGTCCGTGAGCTTATCAATGATACAGAAAGCTCGATAAATGAGCTTACTGATGCAATAGATGAAATGGCAGACGGAAGTAATGAGCTTTACGATGCTGTTGAAAAATATAAAGTTCCTTCCGAGTTTAGTGACAGCGCAGGCGCTCTTGCAAATGGCATGAACGAATTATATACAGCGCTTTCCTCGATACCGCAGCTGCCTTCTGCACTTTCTGAAAACGCTCTGACGCTGAAAGAGAGTACTGACAAGCTCTGCGAAGAGATCGGTAAGATAAAAGCTCCGGATGAACTGCGCGACAGTGTGAGCAGTCTGAAAAACGGCACAGCAGAGCTCAGGGAAAAAGTCAGTGATTATATAGATAATGACCTTGATATCAAATATTCAAATCTTAAAACATTTCTGAAAAATGATGATAATATAAGAATAACGAACTATGAAGATGATGCAAAAGTCAATAAGTCCGCTGCATTTATGATAGGCTTCTTTTTCCTTATACTTGTGGCTTATATCCTGTCTGTTTTTTCAAGTCAGAATATCGAACGCGAAAGAAGTGTTATCGGAACATTATATTCCCTCGGCTATCAGCGCGGCGAAATAACAAAAAGCTTCCTTATGCTGCCGCTGCTGGTTGTATTCGCAGCTTCTGTGGTAAGTATAGGGATAGGATATCTGCTTATTTCCCCTCTTGCCGCAGAGAGTACAGGTGCTTTCTCATATCCCTACCTTAAGGTATTCTTAAAACCGTATATAATACTTTTTATTCTTATCGCGCCGTTGCTTTTTACTTTAGTGATAAATGGTCTTATAATCAGAAAAAAGCTTTCTCAAGAGCCTCTTAAGCTGCTGAGAAAACAGATCTCCGGGAACACCTTTACTAAAGCCGACCTCAGTGGTATGAAGTTTTCAAAGCGTTTCCGTCTGCGCCAGCTTTTTATGGAGATAAAAACAAGCATAACACTAGCTATAGGAATATTTCTATCAATACTTATTATGGTTCTTGGCTTTTGCGTAAAGGATTCTATCGACTATTATATATACGAAACTAAGGAATTGACTCCATATGAGTATATGTATATCTTTCAGTATCCCGAAAAAGAGCCGCCTTCCGGCTCTGAGGCTGCATATACTGAAAATCTGAAGATAGATTATCTCACAAACGGTAAAACAGCCGATGTTTCCCTTCTCGGAGTTCCAAAAGGCAGCCGTTTCTTCGATTACAATCTCCCTGATAAAAACAACGAGGTCTGCATATCTACTTCGGCAGTCGAAAAACTGAATCTGAAGATCGGAGATATAATCTACCTTACTGATAATATTAACGATACAAGTTACAGATTCACGGTTACATCCGTTGTAGATTATGCGAATGGACTGTATATGTTCATGAATCTTAATCAGATGAGAGAGTTATTCGGTCAGGAACCTGATTACTATAATACCTGTTTCTCGAATACAGAGCTAAATATTGAAGAAGGCAGGCTGCTTTCGGTCATTACAAGAAAAGACCTGGCTGATGCTACAGATCTTTTTGTTGACCAGATGTTTGGTACAGAAATGCTGTTAATAGCTCTTTCTGTAATGGTCCTCATTATAACTATGTATCTTCTGATAAAACTTATGATCGAAAAATCAAGCTTCAGCATTTCGCTTATGAAGGTAATAGGATACAACAAAAAGGAAATAAATGGTATCTATCTTTCTCCCGGAACTATAACACTGATAATTTCCTCAATCATATCGTTCCCTCTCAGCAAGCTTATAATGAATAATATATTTGCGTCCATCATTACAAACTTCGGTTCCGGATTGAAGGTTTACATTTATCCTTCGACCTATGCTGTAATGATAGGCATAATCATTATTACCTATATAGTTATATGCGCTGTTCTGAAGTATCATCTTAACAAGATACAGCTTACAGAAATACTGAAAAATGTTGAATAACTAATAGCTTCAATCAGAAACAATATTGAGCCTTATGCCAAACAGCAGCTTTTGCACAGCATGATAAATATGTATGCCTTTAGTATCTGTATAATATCCTGTACTCCAGAAATATCTGTTACCATACTTATACTTCAGATTTGCATCCGGTTCAATAGAATACACTTTTTTATACCTCTGATACTATGAAAAATGGCTTGCTAATGGTGAATGGCAAGGTGGCAAAGAACATCCAGAAATTTAACGTTTCATCATAAATCAATTTATAAATTAAAAACCGCTTAGAAGTCTATTCTAAGCGGTTTTTAATTGTGTATATGTTACAATTTAGATACGGCTTCATACGCGAAAAAATTCGCGTCCCAGTTTTACCGAGACGCGAACTTGGCTGTGGGGACTCCCCGCTGGAGCTTGTGACGGGACTCGAACCTGCGACCTGCGCATTACGAAGACGAACAACCGTATATAGTAATTATGAATAACCGCTGTTAAACTACGGTATTACGCGGATTTTAGAACTTTTAACTATTGTTGTTTCAGGTAATTTCAATTGATTTTCAGCAGTTATTTTTGATTTTGTTGACCATAAGTTGACCGTGATTTTTTGGATAATTCGACATTTTATAAGATTTTGTTGACCAAAGAAGCAAATATAAAGAGTTTAGAACAAGGTTGTAACCTATAAAAAATTCAAAGCACAATCATAATTGTTTGTATAGTATAACAAATTTCGATTGGTTCTATTGACATTAAAAGGTCTCTGTGATAATATATACAACGGTGCAAATACAGCAAGGAGCGGTAATAAGCTCTTTGCTTATTATTTGATATTTCGGTTAGTATAATATAACAAAGGAGAATATTAATGAAAAGATTAGTAACTATATCAGCAGTTCTGGCAATGGCGGTATCATTATGTGCCTGCGGCTCTGAGAGCAGCAGTTCTGACTCTGTTAAAACAGAGGCAACGACTGTAGCCGAAAAGCTTTCGCCTGCGGATCAGCTTCTTGAAGATGTAAAGGGCACTTATGACGAGCTTTTTACTGTTATCTGCGATCCAAAATACGATCAGGTATGGCTCGATAACTGCGAAAAATTCGTAGGCAAGGATATGGCTGAGAGTACAGCAAAAATGCTGAAAAATTCATGCATGGGTAATGTCTATGGCGAAGAAGCTGTAAAGGCTTATACAAACACTGAAAATATTCAGTTCGACTGCTTTTTCATAAACGGCGTAAAGCAGTTCGTATTTAACGGCAGTAAGATTTCGGGACTTGATGACAGCGGTAAAAAGATGTTCGAGCACGAATACAAATTCGTTAAGGACTTTTCTTTGGGCGGCATGATGGACGGCTATCTCTATGAGACCTCAGATAAGGACGCAGGCGAGTTCAGATACTTCCTGATGATGCCCGATACTCCTGCTTCAACATATCACATTGAATTCCGTTACGGAAGTGATATGGACGCTCTTGCTGAGTACGACAAGGGCGCTTATGCTTACTGGCTGGCAGCAGGTATACCTGCCGACTGCGATGAAAAGCTCATCACCGATTGTATCACACTTTTCGCAGAGGAAAATCTTTCCGAAATGGCTGAACAGGAAAGCGGCGATAAGATCGAAATAGGAACAGCTGAGGAGCTCACAGCCTTTGCAAAGAGCGTATCTGACGGTTCAAAGGACGGATATGCAGGAAAAACTGTTGTACTTACCAACGATATTGACTGCACTGATATTGAATGGACTCCTATTGGTACAATGAACCTTGAGAACATGGAAGATCATTCTTGTATGTTTCAGGGCGTGTTTGACGGTCAGGGACACAAGATATCAAACGTAACTTATACAACTAATACTCCTGTTTGCGGTGCAGGCATAATCGGTATGAATCTTGGCGAAGTAAAGAATCTTACTGCCGAAAACATCAATATCAAATGCACTGATACATATTCAATGGCTGTTGGCGCCGTTGTAGGCTATAATATGGGCGAAATACACGATGTTGTCCTTACAGGCGAAAATGAAATTGCAGGTGTAAATGCTGTAGGCGGTATTGCAGGCGGTTCTACAAAGCACGTTCACGACTGCAAGGTGGACGGCACTACAGTAAAAGTTCTCGGCGATAATGATTTCTCATCAGGCAGGATAATCCAGTGTGATGTTGCGGAGTGCGGCGGTCTTATCATAGGAGGAAGCTTCGGCGGTACCATGGAAAACTGTACGGCAAAGGGAAAGATCGTTGCAGAGGGCAATGAACCTGTAGGTCTCGGCGGCATTGCAGGCTGCCTTGAAATGATGGACAGTGTCAGCGATTGTACAGCAGATGTTGAGATAATCTCAGCAAAGGGCGGCCATGCTATCGGCGGTCTCTGCGGATACAGCGGAACACATTCAAAAGGTGATGTAGCTCTTGCGACTGAGGGTATCGAAACCCATGAATATCCCGGTATTATCAGGAACTGCAAAGTCACTGTGAAAATGAATGTGCCGAATGCAACTCATGTTGGAGGACTTATCGGTACTGGACTTTATTATTACGGAGAAGAAACTGCTTTCAAGATAATTGACTGCTCTGTGAATGGTGAGATAGTAGGTGCAGTAACTCCCGGCGCAGTTGCAGGCCGTGCTGAGAACAGCGTTATCGAAAGCTGTGAGGCAAGTATTACATATGATGGTTCCGAACTTACAGATAAAATAGGAAAGACCGATAAGATGTACGAAAGTGCCGATCAGGGAGAGAATGAGGAAGAAAAATCCGCAGCCTGACCTAAAGGATTTTATAAACGAAAAAAGAGCTTATGCGGAAGTATAAGCTCTTTTATCTGATTACGAACGGAGGAAAGCATGAAAACAGAAAGCAACCCTAAAGTAATGAAAATTCTGAACGAATATGCAGGCGGACACCGACACCTTATCACTGTCGGACGTATACTTGCGGCGGTCAGTGCGTTTATGGGACTTGTTCCTTTTTACGATCTTTGGAAGATAATCCGTATAGCTGTAAAGGGCGAGGAATTATCAAAGATCGCAGGTATAGCATGGCAGGCAGTAGGCATAACTGTGGCTGCTCTGCTTGTCTATATTGCCGCCCTGATGTGTACTCATATCGCGGCATTCCGTGTTCAGGCTAATATGAGGAGCAGACTTATGCGACGTATCCTCACTCTGCCACTCGGAGTATTCGATGAGGACGGTACGGGTAAAATACGCCGTACCGTCAATGAATCAACTGCCGCAACAGAGAGCTTCATTGCACATAATCTTCCTGATAAAGCTGTTGCAGCGGCTACTCCTGTGGGATTGCTGATACTTCTCGGAGCGTTCAACTGGAAGCTCGGACTTATCTGCCTTATCCCTGCACTTATCGGCTTCGGTTTTATGATGAGTATGATGGGCAAGGGAATGCAGGAGAAAATGGCAGAGTACCAGAACGCGCTTGATACCATGAGCAGTGAGGCTACGGAATACGTCCGCGGAGTGCCTGTTGTAAAGGTGTTTGGTCAGTCCGTACATTCATTCCGTCGCTTCAAGGAGGCTATTGACGGCTACAGCAAGTGGGTAACTGCATATACTTTGATGCTCCGTATGCCTATGACCATGTTTATGACCTGCATAAATGCGGTATTTGCCTTTCTTGTTCTCGGAGCTTATGTGCTTTCAAAGGGCAGCGTTACCTCGGAAATGATACTCAACGTGATGTATTACATCATAGTAACTCCGCTTCTGACAGTTACTCTAACAAAGATAGCCTATTCGGGAGAGCAAGAAATGGTGGTCGTAGACGCACTGAAGCGCATGGATAGTATCCTCAATATACAGCCGCTTGCGGAAGCAAAAAAAGTGGAGCTGCCCAAAGATAACTCAGTTGAGCTTAAAAACGTGAGCTTTAAGTATAAGGATTCTGCGGATTATGCCGTAAAGGGCTTGAATATAAAAATCGACAGCGGCGAGCACATCGCGCTTGTCGGTCCTTCGGGTGGCGGAAAGACCACTACCGCGGAGCTTATAGCCCGTTTCTTTGATGTTACGGAGGGTTCTGTACTCATAGGCGGCGCGGATATCCGAAATATCCCGCAGGAGGAGCTTATGAAGCAGGTATCGTTCGTTTTTCAGGACAGCCGCCTGCTGAAAGCGTCGATACTCGAAAATGTGCGCCTTGCCCGTCCCGAAGCTACAGAAGCAGAGGTAATGCAGGCTCTTGAAACAGCTCAGTGCACGGATATCATCGAAAAGCTGCCGCAGGGCATACATACGGTCATCGGTGCAAAGGGCATATATCTCTCAGGCGGTGAGCAGCAGAGAATATCAATTGCAAGAGCTATACTGAAAAACGCTCCTATAATCATTCTTGACGAGGCTACAGCCTTTGCCGATCCCGACAACGAGAACAAAGTGCAGGCGGCTTTCGGCGAGCTTGCAAAGGGCAGGACCGTTATCATGATAGCTCATAGGTTAAGTACAGTTGTGAACACCAACTGCATTTATGTACTGAAAGACGGCAGCGTCTGCGAAAAGGGCTCTCACAGTGAACTCATGGAGCAAAACGGACTTTACAGGCAGATGTTTGACGAATACAGCCGTTCGATAAATTGGAAGGTGGGTGCATGAAATGAAGATAATCGAAAAACTACAGCATACATTCGCCCTTTCCAGTGAGGGCGCGGCTGATATGGTAAAAGCCTGCATCAGCGTTACGGTCACGAATATGTCCTTTATGATGACAGCGGGTGTACTGTACACGCTGATAAAGGATATGCTGGACGATAACCTTACAAAAGAACGCGTACCCTTTTATGTGATTGCTTCGATAATAGTTCTTGCACTTATTGCACTGACGAATTTTATACAATACAATGCTACATTTCTTTCTACCTACAAGGAAAGTGGCATAAGAAGAACGTCTCTTGCGGAAAAGCTTAGAAAGCTGCCACTTTCCTATTTTGGCAAGAAGAATATAGCTGACCTGACAACAACTATCATGGCGGACTGCGCTATGATCGAGACAGCTTCCAGCCACTGGATACCCGAGCTTATCGGTGCGATCATTTCAACTTCACTTGTGGGAATAAGTATGTTCATCTTCTTTGACTGGCGCATGGTTCTGGCAAGCTTCTGGGTTATACCTGCTTCATTCCTGCTTGTATGGGCTTCAGCAGGTTATCAGAAAAAAGCTGTCAGAAAAAATAACGGCGTAAAGCTGGAGCTTGCAGACGGCATACAGGAGTGCCTTGAAGCTGTCCGCGACCTTCGCGCAAATAACGCACAGGACAGCTACATGGATGGACTCGACGTCAAGATAAAAAGAGTAGAAAAAGAAGCCCTTTTCACGGAATTGAAGCTTGCAGTATGCGTTAATTCGGCAGCCATCATCTTAAAGCTCGGAATAGCGACTACTGCTCTTGTAGGTGGAGTATTGCTTTCAAAGGGCTCTATAGACCTGCTGACGTTCTTCATGTTCCTTATGCTGGTATCAAGACTTTATGATCCTATGCAGATAACATTGCAAAATTTTGCGGCTATAATTGCAACTTTGGTACAGTGTGAGCGTCTTGACGAAGTACTTTCACATGAGGTACAGACGGGCTCAGAGCAGATGACTAATAAGGGCTATGATATTGATTTCGACCACGTTTCCTTTGCTTATAATGATGATACGGCAGTTCTTGACGATGTATCGTTTACTGCAAAGCAAGGCGAGGTAACAGCTTTGATAGGTCCGTCGGGAGGCGGGAAGACAACGGTTTCACGGCTTGCGGCAAGGTTCTGGGACATTACGGGCGGAAAGATAACTCTCGGCGGAATGGATATCTCAAAAATTGATCCCGAAACGCTTTTCTCTGCCTATTCTATTGTATTTCAGGACGTTACCTTGTTCAATCAGAGCATAATGGACAATATCCGCATAGGCAGAAAGGACGCAACTGACGAGGAAGTCATGGAGGCTGCAAGGCTCGCCAACTGCGAGGAGTTCGTAAGCCGCCTGCCGCAGGGCTATGATACTGTTATAGGCGAAAATGGAAGTGAGCTCTCGGGCGGCGAGCGCCAGCGTATCTCCATTGCAAGAGCATTCCTCAAGGACGCTCCCATAATACTCCTTGACGAGGCTTCTGCAAGCCTTGACGTGGAGAATGAAACCGCAATACAGACGGCTCTTTCGCGTCTTATCAAGGACAAGACCGTCATGGTAATTGCTCACAGAATGAGAACAGTTTCAGGAGCAGACAAGATAGTTGTCCTGTCAGACGGAGTTGTAAAAGAGTCGGGCAAGCCTGAGGAACTTATGCAGAAAAACGGCATATTTGCTAAAATGGTAAAAACTCAGACAGAAGATCAGAAATGGGCTTTCAGCTAAGCAGAAAGTAATATTTTATAATTATTCAGGAGGTTTTAAAATGAACGAAAATAAGCTTAAAGCAAAGGATTTTATTACAATAGGCATTTTTTCTGCACTTATTATTGCAGTTGAGTTTGCCTGCGGAATGCTGGGCTTTATTCACCCGTATATCGTCGCCGCTTATGTGGTGCTGATACCGCTGGTAGGCTCGATACCAATGATGCTGTTTTATACCAAGATAGAGAAGTTCGGTATGCTGACTATCATGTCCGTACTAATCGCAATTGTCATGTTCGTGACAGGTATGGGCTGGCTCGGCGGACCGCTTATAATCGCAGCAGGCTTTGTTGCCGACCTGCTTGCTAAAAAGGGCAATTATAAGAGCTTCAAGCTCATCGCCATCAGTCACGGAGTATTCTGCCTGTGGATATGCGCTAATTACTTCCCTGTCATCGTCACAGCAAAGGACTACCGCAAGAATATGCTTGAGGGAGGATATTCCGCAGAATACTGCGATAATCTGTTCAGAGCAATAAACGGAAAGACTATCGGCGTACTGCTTATTCTTTGCTTTGTTTTCGGCGTTATCGGCGCATTTCTCGGCAAGGCAGTTGTCAAAAAGCACTTTGAAAAAGCAGGAATAGTATGATAAAAATAAGCCTTGACCCGCGCACAAAGCTTTTTATGATATTTGCGGTATCATTCATAGTCATGGTCAATGCGATAACTCCCCTTGAATGGGGCGTACGCATTATGGTAACTCTGATACCAATATTCCTGCTTGTAACAGAGGGAAAATACGCCTCAGCCTTTCGTTTTACGGTGTTTTACGGAGCCGCTTTACTTCTGCTGAAATACTGCATATCGGAAAGTTCCACAGGCATATTCTCCGCCATACTTGTGGGTTACTGCGGAATAGTAGCCCAGTTCCTGCCTGCTATGATAACCGCATGGTATGTCATAAGGACAACAAAGATAGGCGAATTCATGTCGGCTATGCAGAAAATGCACGTTCCCGACGGGATATCAATTTCACTTGCAGTTGTTATGCGCTTCTTCCCGACCATAAAAGAGGAGTATTCTTCAATAAACGACGCTATGAAAATGCGCGGGATATCACTGGGCGGCGGAAAGGTCACGAAGATGATAGAATACCGTATGATACCGCTGATGTTCTCATGCATAAGCATAGGCGAGGAGCTGTCTGCGGCGGCAGTAACAAGAGGTCTAGGAGCTCCCGTAAAGCGCACAAGCCCCTATGAGCTGAAAATGAAAGCGACGGACTTCATTATGATAGGGATATTTGCGGTGAGCGTTATTATTTTTATCACAGCAAAGTATTTCAGGTGATAGTATATGATAGAGATAAAAAATGTGGATTTTCAGTATAAGGGCTCGGAAGAAGCAGGGTTGCATGACGTTTCACTGAGTATTAAGGACGGCGAGACCGTTCTGCTCTGCGGTGCTTCGGGCTGCGGAAAGACTACCATAACAAGGCTTATCAACGGGCTTATCCCGCATTACTACAAAGGGGAGCTGTCGGGCAGCGTTACTGTAAGCGACAGGGATATTGCCCAAACTGAGCTTTACGACCTTGCAAGCGTGGTTGGAACTGTGTTCCAGAATCCGAGAAGTCAGTTTTTTGCAGTCGATACTGACGGTGAGATAACCTTCGGTACGGAAAATATCGGACTGCCGCCTGCGGAAATATGCCGCAGAAAGGCTGAAGTTGTAAATGAACTTGAACTTGAAGCTCTGCTTGAAAAGAGTCTTTTTGCGCTCTCAGGCGGTGAAAAACAAAAGATAGCCTGCGCTAGTGTATCTGCATTGATGCCCGAAATCATCATACTTGACGAGCCGTCTTCTAATCTCGATTGGAAAGCAATCGGCGAGCTGAAAAATGTTATCCGCAAATGGAAGGAAAGCGGAAAAACTATTATCATTTCTGAACACAGATTATGGTATCTGAAAGACCTTGTTGACCGCGTTGTTTTTCTTGAAAACGGAAAAATAGTACACGAATGGAATAAAAATGAATTCAGTTCACTGACATCAGAGGAGCTGCAGCAATACGGCTTGCGTCCCATAAAACTGGAAGAAAAGTACATACGCGAATTCGGCGGAGAGATGTTCTCTCCAGAAAGCAGAAGCTCCGACACAACCTTTGAAAAAGCGGTCACTATACGGGATATGTACTTTACCTATAAGCCGCAGAAATATGTGCTTTTCAGAAAGAAGCTCACTGCTGAGAGTTCCGATAAATACACCATTTCCATTCCCGAACTGCGTTTGCCGCAGGGCAGCGTTACAGGCCTTATCGGAAGAAACGGCGCGGGAAAATCAACATTTCTGCGCTGTCTATGCGGACTTGAAAAAAGCTGTCCCGTAAAACTTGACATTGATAATGAAAGCATCTCTGGCAAAGGCATACTGAAAAAGTGCTACATGGTCATGCAGGACGTAAATCACCAGCTTTTCACGGACAGCGTTGAAGCGGAAGTGCTGCTGTCAATGAAAAGCGAGGATAAGGAGTATGCGGACAAACTGATAGCTGAGCTTGGCTTGGCAGGCTTCGAAAATACTCACCCGATGGCATTGTCCGGCGGACAAAAACAGCGCACGGCTATTTGCTCAGCACTTGCCGCAAATGCTGAAATACTTCTTTTCGATGAACCTACCTCGGGACTTGACCACAGACACATGAAAATAGTCGGCGGTCTGCTGCGAAAGCTTGCAGAACGAGGAAAAACAGTGATTGTTTCTACTCACGATCCCGAACTTATTTCCTTGTGCTGTCAGTACCTGATGTGCCTTGAAAATGGACGTATCAAGTATTTCCGTAAAGTATGATAAATGAAAACCCGCCTGAGTTTTGAAAACTCGGACGGGCTTTTCTATACTTCTGTCTGATTTCATTATTTGATACAGGTGGATCGTTGTCTATGGTCAGAAGTATCTTTATAAGAATCTAAATAAGAGTCACTTACAGTTTCAGGCTACGACGTCCCATTCTTACGCATCACCTCGTCTTTAACGCTTTCAGTAAATTTTTTCTCCTTTTAATTTCTCCAGCCCGTGCTGACTGCACGTTTTGTGACCATGTTATGATAGATACCGCCCATATCCATAAGGCTCTTATGACTGCCCGACTCGGCTATCTCTCCGTCTTTGATAACCATGATGTTATCGGCATGAGCGATAGTATTGAGCCTGTGGGCGATGACAAGCAGCGTTTTACCCTTGCAAAGCTCGGATATTGCCTGCTGGATATAGCTTTCGTTATCCGCATCAACGCTTGCAGTCGCCTCGTCAAGAATGACAATCGGCGAGTCCTTGAGGATACACCTTGCGATAGAAAGGCGCTGTGCCTGACCGCCCGAAAGCGAAGCTCCTCCCTCACCGATGACGGTATCAAAACCGTCGGGCAGTTCCATAATGAAATCATAACACCGTGCCTTTTTCGCTGCTTCAATGATCTCCTCACGGCTTGCATCAGGTCTGCCGAGAGCGATATTGTTATAGACCGTATCCTGAAACAGATAAACCCTCTGGAAAACCATACTAATATTATCCATAAGCGTAGCAAGTGGTATATTGCGGATGTCTGTACCTCTCAGCAGTATCTCACCTGACTGTATATCCCAGAACCGTGCCAGCAGACTTGCAATTGTGGATTTTCCACCGCCGGACGGTCCGACCAGTGCGGTCATCGTACCCTTGTCAGCTTTGAAGGATACGTCTTTGAGGACATCCTTTTTATCGTAAGCAAAGGTCACATTTTTGTATTCGATCTCTGGTGCATTGCTGTCCGTCAGCGTTTGTGTACCGCTGTCATCAAGCTCATTCTCAGCAAACAGAGCCTCTATTCTGTCCATGCAGGCACTCATAACCGTCAGCCTCGCTTCCTGATCATAGAAGGTCTTGATCGGAACAAACAGATCGAAGAGAAACAGCAGCATACCGATGTAGTAATTCAGAGGCATAGCTCCTTTGAAATACAAGAATGACGAAAGTGCCAGCACCAACACAGTACCCGCAGCGTATATCATGTTCACTCCGCGCGCCCACGGAGCATGTTCCTCCTCAAATTCAAGGTTGACCTTGCAGTTGTGTTCAAAGCTGTCTGTCAGCTCCTTTGATTTTTCACCGAGCAGATTATAGGTCTTGATTATGCCGATGCCTTCAGTGAAATCCAGTACCGCTTCGGTCTGTGTCTCAGCGGCATCCTGTCTTTCCTTTGAGTGTGAAAGGTCGCTTTTTATCATTCCTCTGCCGAGCAGCATCATGCAGCATGTAACTGCAAGCGAGGCTGATCCCAATCGCCAGTCAAAGAAGAACATGAACACGATCATGATTATCTGCGAGAACAAATAGCTCATCATATCTGCAAGAACTGCCATACAGTTTTCCTCTATGAATACCATATCCGTTGACAGCACTGAGCTGATGCGTCCGATGTTGCCTTCTGTGAAAAATCCCATTGGCATACGGCGGAGATGCTCTCCCAGCTTCATACGCATATCCGCGAAAATCATATATCCCGCTGCACTCTGTAACCTGTCGGCGATATTCTGAAATAGTGCCTGTACTGCTACACTGCCCACAAGCGCAATAGCTGCATAAACACAGGCTTTCTTTGAAAGCTTGCCGTCAATGAAAGCAGATACGATCAGAAATGTTGCAATCGCAGGCACCTTCATCAGCATACCTTTAAAAAATGACAGAACCATTGCTCCGTATATCCTACCCTTGTATTTTCCTGAAACATCAAGGATTCGCTTTATCATACCTATCATGCTCTCACCTCATTTCCGATAGTCCAGTTCGCTCTTGCTTCACTGCTGTTCCAGAGCTTTTCATACTCATCACAGCTCTGCAGAAGCTTTTCATGTGTGTCGGCGGCGATAATATTTCCGTTCTTCATCACGCATATTTTGTCAGCATTAACTATAGTCTGCAGGCGGTGCGCGATGACAAGGACTGTCTTGCCCTTGATGATCTCGCCGATCGCGGCATTCATTTTCTCCTCATTTTCGGGGTCAATGAAAGCTGTTGCTTCGTCAAGAACAATAACAGGCGCATTTTTCAGTATCGCTCTCGCAAGAGAGATGCGCTGACGTTCGCCGCCGGAAAGCATTTTGCCGCCGTCACCTGCCATTGTGTCGATACCTTTCGGCAGACGTTCAAGGAACTCATTGCACTGAGCTTTTTCAGCAGCCTCTAAGACATCCTCACGGCTTGCATCAGGCTTACCGATAAGAATATTTTCATACAGCGTGGTATTGAACAGAAACTGCTCCTGCGAAACATAGGAGATATTGTCGTTCAGCGCTTCAATGCTCATATCCGTGATGTCCTGACCGCCGAGCGTGATCTTTCCGCCGTTCAGGTCGTAGTAATGCACGAGCAGCTTTGCAAGCGTGGATTTTCCGCTGCCTGATTCCCCCACCAGAGCAGTGAACGTACCCTCACCAAGTTCCAATGAAACACCGTGCAGAACTTCCTGTTCCTTATAGGCAAAGCGAACGTCATCAAATTGTACGATATGCGAACTGCCTGTAAACGAGTTGCCGTTGGAATGCAATGGTTCATTGTCCATAGCCTTTTCAATCTCATCAACTTTGTAATTAAGCTGCGGAAATTTGCCTGCAAAGTTCAGCGCTTTCAGCAGCGGCACACCTATAGACAGCGTCAGGCAGAACACTAGCACCAGATCTGCCAGTGTAACCGAGCCGTTTATGATCATCAGCGTACCCACAGGCAGCATCACTAGTGCCACACACGGTATGAGAGCACTGTAAAGTGCCATCCACGGCCAGCAAATCTTGTACCACGCAAGAGTAAAATCACGATAGCTTTTGATATCGCTCTCGTAGCGCTTATAGGATTCACCGTCCCGTCCAAAAACCTTGACAACTTCCATACCATTTACATACTCTATGATCGTTGAATTCATCTTTGCGGCGGCAGTATAGTAATCGTTCATTTTCGCCATACCGGCCTTGAACATCATACCCATTGCAAACAGGCCAAACGGCAGAGAACAAAGGGACAGCAGTGCAAGCTTCCAGTTGGCAAAGAACATGCAAACTATTGCGATAAGTGCCATAGATAGATTTGCTATTCCCTCCGATATAGCGTGTGCAAGCAGTAGCTCGACCTGATCAATATCATCAGTAAAAAGCTTTTTTATCCTACCGTTTCCCATATCCTGAATCGTGCCAAGCGGCTGACGTTCCAGCTTTTTCTGCAATGAAATACGGAGATTTTTCAATGTATTGAATGCGGAGATGTGCGAGTATTTCAGTCCCAATACATATAAGATAGCATATACTAACTCAAATGCAAAAATAATAGCGATATGGATCGCTATGTAACCGGCCGACAGCTTTTGCCCGTCGATCAGCGGCTTTATGATACGGTACACCATAAAAAACGGTGCTGCGGAAGCAATCAGTCCCGCAAACATGACCGCCAATGCCGCATAGGTGTACCTGATGTAATTGCCCATATAGGGCTTGACCTTTTTAAACAATGTTTTCATCGCCTTTCCTTAACATAATTACCTCTTTCCAGTTGAAGAACCGACAGACGATACGGCAGTGCTCCTCGATCTTCTTCCAAGACATATCGTGAATGATCGGCTCGCAGACACAAGTCCAGAAAGACGAGATCAGTACATGAAATTCCTCTCTTGTGACTTCTGCTTTGGCAAGTCCTCTTTTGTATGCCTCTGCGTAGAAGCGCTCATAGGCATAACTCATTTTCGTTACATATTCATGGTTGAAATTCTCGTAACGTGTGCCTGCCGCCTTATCGATCAGCAGAGTGAATGTATCGCGATGCTTATACAGCAAGCTGAACAGTGGTAACACCGAATCATAGGTCATCTGCCATGAATCGTATATCTCCTTGTCCGAAAGCGCAGAAAAGTCGATATCCGAGCGTTCCTCAATAAATACATCGAGCTGCTCTGCTATATCGTCAACAAGCGCACAGAACAAGTCCTCCTTGCTTTTGTAGCGTTTGTAGACTGCACCTGTCGTAATGCCGGCATTCTCGCAGATAGTTTTCAGTTCCGCCTTGATAAATCCCTTGTCAAGAAATTCCGCCTGCGCAAAGGCAAGAAGTCGTGGATCAATACTTGTATCAGGTGTTGACATTTTTTCTCCCCCCCTTGATATTTGAATTACCGATAATCCGGTTATTATTTTAGCACACACTAACACAGATGTCAATAGACAAAATTAAATTGATCTGTTTTATATTTTTGATTCAATCGTTTCGCCAAGATTGCGAGATATATACTATGTATATACCGACGAAAGCGGCGAAAGTATTTTTGCGGAGTTCTTAAGTACGGACAGGCAAAAATGTCCCCGCTTGGTATACTATCCCAAGCGGGGAAAAGATGGGTATTTATTAAGCTACTGTATTAGTAGTCTCGGACGTTTATGAAGCAAGACTGTGAATACAGACCGTCTCTTGTTACGGCTGTTACCCTTGTATGTCCAGCTTTTATTCCGTAGACATCTCCGTAATCACTAATAGATGCGATTTTGTCGTCATCAACAGTCCAGATCAGGCTTCTGAGATCATATCCGACAG
>JAEEGJ010004471.1_pt1 | contig 47087 bp, 44 predicted proteins | sample 8958761 | NCBI WGS metagenome assembly JAEEGJ01 (sample SAMN16246546, study PRJNA631951) | gut metagenome | biome: gut microbiome; feature: rumen; material: RS-attached | host: Bos | place: Iran: Karaj | collected 2018-10
TCTCGATCTGAAGAAGAAGCTTGTCTCTTTTCTCGACCTTCGCGGTCATTTCCAGAAGGTTCTCTTCTGCCTTATCCTTATAATTTTCCATGGTGATATGTTCCCCGGTCAGGAGTTCGTTTACATCAATATTCAAGATCTTGCAAAGCTCTATCATGATGGATGCATCGGGAAGGCTCTTGCCTGTCTCCCACTTTGATACTGCCCTGTCGGTTATGCCGAGTCTGTCAGCAAGTGCTGCCTGTGTGAGGCCTGCCTCTTTCCTGCATGATGATATGAACTTTCCAATCTTAACCTGATCCATTTTTAAGGGATCCTCCTTTCACCTCCGACGATAAGGCTACTTGGATAATTTTACCACGAACCGGCGGTTGAGAAGCCTGAAAAAGCGCCTTCCAACCTACAGTTGAGTCAGCCTGAAAACGCTTAAAACAATGGTTTTTCGCTTCAGATGGCAAGCATAGACGGAATTACGAAGCCGGAACTAAATACTCCTTTGCATCATATGCTTCCAGACACTTATTGCCGCACATAACAAGATTATATTTCCTGCCCTTTGATCCGTATTCATAGTCCTTCGAATTGATCTTTTTAGAAGCGCCGTTCTCGAAGATCAGGACATACGAATCATCCATCGAATATCTGTTTCTCTGATACTCCGCATAAACAAGCCTGGATGTTTCCACATGTGGCTTTGCCAGAAGCGGTGCAGCAGAGATCACAAAGAATGATACGAGAATTGCAATATCGATTCCGATAAGAATAATCGTGAACGGCTTGCTTCCGACAAGCGCAGTAAGAACGCATGTAATGAACAGACCTATAAAGAGAAATGAAAGGATCTGTGAGATAGTGTTAAACAGATAGTAGGATCTCAGATTCTCAATATAGTAATCGGTAAGATAGGTTCCACTCGGCTTTTCAGATACATTTCTGAAAATAAGCAACAGGATGATATCAAGTACAGTTACTCCGGCCACGATCTTAAAAAGGACAGACGAAGTGTTCTCGCGCAAACGGTCGCCCATGGTAATATTCCTCCAAAATTAATCTTTCCCTTACCGATAAGCATACTCTAAGAGATTAAAATTCTCAAATAGTTTTAACCAGCTCATGAATGCGTTTTTACTGCGGCGAGGAGGAGTGCAAAAAATGTGCAGAATCAGCTTGTTATTGACACCATTTTCGACAAACGAGGACGAATTTGCTCGGAATGGTGCCGAAAACGTAGAGAATCAGCACCATTTTCGCACCCTGCATAAAAAGAACCCGGCAACATCCGAGGAGAGATGCTGCCGGGCAAATACGGGCAAATATCAAAACGCTCTTTACGATACGATCTTATAGTATGCGTTAGATGTGAGCTTATAGATCACCGCATAGAAGATTCCGCATACGAGTACGCAGATTCCTGCACTTACGAGGAGAAGAGGCATATTGTTGTGGCCAAAAAGCTTTAAGAGCTTATGGATGATTGGAAGAACGGTAGCCAGGTGGACGCACGCAAAAATGATAGGAATAAGGAATACCGTCAGCATCTGGGAGTTGATGCTCTTCTTGATATTATCCTTTGTCATTCCGACCTTCTGCATGATACCGAATCTTCCCTGGTCTTCGAATCCTTCAGAGATCTGCTTGTAGTAGATGATGAGCACGCAGGATACGAGGAAGATGATGCTTAACAGGATACCAAGGTAGAACAGTCCTCCGAATGTCCTGACAAAATCGCTGCGCTGTTCAACCCTGCTGTCGCAAAGAACTCTGAAATAATCCTGCTCCTTCGGATAAAGATCATCTCTGATATGTTTTGCGAGGATTTTTCCGAGTTCTTCCTGTTGATCATCATCAAGGTTGGTATCGAAAGCGAAGTTCCACTGCCACATAAGCATTGTATCGCCTCTTGAATCTTTAAGACCGGAATAGCGTGAAGCTGTCTCACCGAGATCATCGACAACAAGCATGATCGTAGATACGACTTCATTTAATCCGATGTACTTCAGATCATCTGCTCTGGCATCGATCCTCTTTGCGACCTTGAATGTCTCATCACCGATACAGATGCTGTCTTCAACCGGAATATTGCCGCTGACACCTGCGAGGACTTCTCCCTTGCCAAGTACAACATTCTTTCCGGTTATCCTGTTGTAATCCTCAAGATCAATGAAATAAACAGTAGCGACATTATCGAAATTGATGCTTGTTCCCATTGTAAACGGATCTAAATCGACACGGAGTCTGCCGTTTTCCATATAACCTGAAAAACTGCAGCAGGAAAGAGAGATGTCATTCGTGGTCTCCGCGCCGAATTCATGAGCCTTCTCAATGACTTCTTTCTCAAGTCTTTTAGCTGTTTCCGTATAGCTTTCCGAATAACCGTAATTGCTGGCAGAAGCATTAAGCTGTCTCGGGTAATGATTCTGAAGAACATCTTCCCTGTTAAGATACAAGGATGATGTAGATGACATCATTACGAGGATCATGGTAAGCAGGATGCAGATGGATGCAAGACCCGCACCGTTTCTCTTCATTCTGTATGCCATTGAGGATACTGATACGAAGTGGTTTGTCTTGTAGTAGTATCTCTTGTTCTTCTGAAGGATCCTGCAGAGCAGAACAGAACCTGCGATGAGCACAAGATATGTTCCGATAATGATGAGGATCACGGCAACAAAGAACATCGCAAGTGCCTGCAGAGGAGTCTTGATCATGAGCACGATTCCATAACCTGTCAGAAGGATAAAGAGGCCCAAGATACCTACGAACCAGTTTGCTTTCGGGGGCTTCTCGCCTGCCTTATCGGAATTGATAAGATTAATGGTTCGAGAGAACCTTACGAGTCTTGCTGCATTGAGGAAGATCAGGACGAAGACAATGCTGTATATGAGAACAGTGAAGCTAATCGACTGTCCGCTGATAACAAACTTATAGCTGGATTCAAGGCCGAGCATCTTTCTAAAGCCCAGCTCGGCAAGCTTGGACAAGCCGATACCGATCGCAAGACCTGCAGTAACAGATACGAACCATGTGATCAATGTCTCGAAAAATATGATCTTCCCGAGATTCTTCCTGTTCATTCCGAGCACGCTGTAAAGACCGAATTCCTTAAGTCTGCCCTTGATAAGCGTGGACTGTGTATAGAACAGGAAAATAGTTCCGAAGACCGCTATTACGGCTGATCCGAGCTTTAATATATCTCTTGCTGTTCCTGCGCCCGTAAAGCCTTCGAGCATTTCGGAAAAGCCTAAAAGGTGCATGATGTAATAAATCGCAACCATCAGGATGCATGCCGCAATATAAGGCACATAAAGCCGGCCGTTCTTACGCATTCCGCTGACGGCCATCTTGGGATAGAAACCGGCCTTCATCAGTTGTCACCTCCCTGAGCGAGAAGTGTCAGTGTATCGCTTATTGACTGATACATCTGCTGATCTGTTGCCTGTCCCTTATAGATCTGATGGAAGATCATTCCGTCCTTTATGAAGAGGACGCGTGATGCATTGGATGCAGCCTTTGTGGAGTGTGTAACCATGAGGATCGTCTGTCCCATCTGGTTGACCTTCTTAAAGAGTGCAAGAAGTTCGTCAGATGACTTGGAATCCAAAGCTCCGGTAGGCTCGTCTGCGAGGATGATCCTCGGGTTTGTGATAAGAGCTCTTGCTACGGCAGCTCTCTGCTTCTGGCCGCCGGATACTTCATAAGGGTATTTCTTTAAGAGATCGGCAATGCCAAGTGTTCCTGCGATACCGTCAAGTCTCTGCTTCATCTCGGCATGCTTTTTGCCTGCCAGGACCAAGGGGAGATAGATATTATCTTCGAGTGAGAATGTATCAAGGAGATTGAACTCCTGGAAAACATAACCTAAATTATCTCTTCTGAATTTTGCAACGTCCTTGTCCTTTACTTTGGAAAGATCCATGCCGTCAAGGATAACCGTTCCTTCAGTTGCTCTGTCAAGGGCAGCGATGATGTTAAGAAGGGTTGTCTTTCCTGAACCGGACTCACCCATGATCGCAACATACTCGCCCTTCTCGACTGTAAAACTGACATTCTTGAGCGCCTCGACAGAAGCACCTCCGAATCTTGTCTTATATACCTTTTTGATATTCTTTGCTTCAAGCAGACTCATTATTCATAATTCCTTTCCTTGGTTTGATGGCCACAGTATATGATTACCTCTCAAACCATTCCTTAACTTCTGCTTACGCAAATCTAACAAGTCTGTCACATTTTCGCATATGACGTTACTCAATTCCGATCTCTTTTATGTTCATGTCGATCTTTATCTTCGTGCCAACGCCCTGCTCTGACTCTGCATAGATCTTATGTCCCAGATTGTCGCAGATGCGCTTGCAGAGATACAGGCCGATGCCGCTTGCGCGCTTGTCCTCACGGCCGTTGAATCCTGTATAGCCGTTCTCAAAAATCCTCGGCAGATCTGCTTTGTTTATTCCTATTCCGGTATCTTCGATGCAGAGTATGCCGGGTTCATCCATATATACTTTGATCCCGCCGTTCTTAGTGTACTTGACCGCATTGGAAAGCACCTGTTCTATAACAAAAGAAAGCCACTTCTCATCCGATAAGACCTTAGTTTCCGTCGGCTTGAAATCCATCGTGAGTTTCTTAGTAATGAAGTCTCTTGCAAACTTTCTTATCGCTGGCTTTATGACAGCATCAAGATCTATTTTCCTGATTACATAGTCAGTGCTGCTGGAGTCAAGTCTTAAGAATGTAAGCACCATCTCAACATATGCTTCGATCCTGTTAAGGTCACCGTCAAGGCGCCTTGCAAGGTCCGAATCCACAGACTGGATCTGCAGTCGCATAGAAGCTATTGGTGTCTTGATCTGATGAGCCCACACGGTATAGTAATCGACCATATCGTTGTAGTCGGAAGTCGTCTTCTGACGTGCATATTCCTGCTCTTCCTTTAGCTTTTCTATTATCTCCAGATAATCCTTTTCGAGCGGACCGGAAGCTTGAGGAAAATCATTTCTCTTAAGTCTTCCGTGTTTGTTATACACGATCAGGAAATCAATAACGCCGGCTATCAGGACTGCTACAGAGCTCAGCACCAGCGGATAAAAAACTGTTACTGCAGGAAGATCAAAAAGGAAATATGAAGATACGAAAATACCTTCCACCACAATGAGCAGAAACAGCACTTTGAGCCTAGACTTAAGATAGTCCCAGAACATTAGTCCTCCAGAATATATCCCACACCGAACTTGGTCTTGATGAGATCTTTAAGGCCGATCCCTTCAAGAGTTTTCCTAAGACGGCCGACATTGACTGTCAGCGTGTTCTCATCTACATAGCAGTCGGTCTCCCACAGAGCTTCCATAAGCTTCTCGCGGCTTACGACCTTATTCTTGTTCTGAACGAGAGTTAAAAGGATCTTGTATTCGTTCCTCGCAAGATCGATATCCTTTCCGTTATATGAGAGCGTGTTATTGTTCGTGTTAAGGACTGCGCCGGCCACTTCCAGTGTCGCTGATGCCTGGCTGAAATCGTATGTCCTTCTGAGGAGCGCCGTGACCTTCGCGATAAGCACGCTCTGGTCAAAAGGCTTTGCAATAAAATCATCCGCGCCCATATTAATGGCCATGATGATGTTCATATTATCCGTGGCAGAAGATATGAAGATTATCGGCACTGAGCTCGTCTTCCTTATCTCCTGGCACCAGTGGTATCCGCCCATGTAAGGCAGGGTGATGTCCATGATGATAAGGTGAGGCTCATATTCATTCACCTCTTCAATGACCTTCATGAAATCAGATACGACGCGGCCTTCCATACCCCAGTTACCGAGGCAGGATACTATGCCGTCCGCAATTCCCTTATCATCTTCAACTATAAAAATCTTATACATGTAATCCCCGTTATAAAATCTTATTCATCTTCACGCAATCGAAGGTTCCGCTCCTGATCACGCTGTCATCAACATGTTTATACCCGAGCTTTGCATAAAAATCTATCGCCTCAAGCCGGCTGTCGATCTTTATCTCCTTATAGCCCAGTTCTTTAGCCCATTTCTCGGCTTCGGCAACTACCTGCGAGCCAAGCTTCTGGCCTCTGTATTCAGGAAGGACAACCACTCTTCCCAATGTAACCGCGCCTTCCCCGGCATCGTAGAAACGGCAGGTCGCGACAGGATATCCGTCGTCCAACAGAACGATGTATCTCGTGCCGTCACAGTCGTGCTCATCGAATTCATCCCTGAGCGATATGTGATGCTGGCGGTTCATGCCCTCGATGCGCACCGAGTAAGCACCCGCTCTCTGCCATTCTGCTTCTGCCCTTAATACTTCCATGCTTATCAGCCCTCGAAATGATTGAATCTTACGCGTTCTGTAAAGGCTTTTTTCGAAGGCGCGTGGAAATCGTCCAGAGCCTTTCCTACCGGCAGGATGCAGACTACATCGTAGTCTTCCGGAACGCCAAGTGCTGCTGCGATCTTATCGCAGATACGGTCATCATCTGTGATGTGTCCTTCGTACCAGCAGCTCTGGTAACCGAGTTCGACGATCGCAAGAAGCATGTTCTCTATTGCCGCCGAATAGTCCTGTGTCGCAAAACATCTGTCGCGGTAAGCATTGATCCTTCTTGAGAGGACAACGATCATGGCAGGCGCAGTCTGTGCAACCGGCGGATCGATAAGTCCCTTGATCTTATCCAGCGTCTCTTTATCATCAACGACGATAAGATCCGTAGTCTGTTTGTTGCATCCTGAAGGAGCATCGATTCCGCAGCGCGCAATAGTCTCAAGATCCTCTCTCGGAACCGCTTCATCCGAGAACTTGCCCCTGTAGCTGTGCCTCGTCTCGATCGCACCGATTGCGCTCTTCAGGTTCATGACATAGATCTGGCAGGGATTAGCCTCATCCCAGTAATCCGCAAGGACTTCCAGTTCCTTGAAGCCGACGCTCTTATAGAACTCATTAGTGATGTCGTAATCTTCATACATGCCCGAGCGGACGGTCTTTACCTGCATGAACGAGAAGCCCTTCTGCACCGCATAATCCTTCGCAGCGGCGAAAAGCCTTCTTCCGTAACCGTTCCTGTGGAAATCCTTCTTTACGCCCATTACGGCAAGCTCTACAGTCGCATCGCCTGTCTGCTTAAGGCAGAGGAATCCTGCAGGGACATCATTCTCGAACGCTGCCCAGAAAGGCTGGTCAGCCGACTCCCTGATATACTGCTCCCTGCTCTCTTCGACTTCGAACCATTCGGTAAGAGCCTCTAAGACCTCTCTTGAGATCTTGCGGCGCTCGCCCGGATCTTCAATAAATCTGATCATATATTCCTCACTTAATAATCATTTATGCCTTATTTTACCATTATGGAGAATAGGAATCTCTGATAACTGGGTTATAATCGTGGAAAAGCGGATAACAACTAAAATACGGAGCCAATTATGATCAACTCAAGAAATAAACTAATCTCTTCAGTGCTCGCTTTAACGCTCATAACCCCTGTATTCTGCGGTTGTAACATTGTTACACCACAAAATATTGAGACGAGCCTGCCCACAGTTCCCGAGCAGAGCACTTCGGAAGTCACCACGACCACCTCCGAGACGACAGTTGAGATCACCGAGCCTTCCGCTGAAGAGCGAGTCATCTTAAAGACCCCCGACGGCAAGACCGTGATCGATACCACATATGTCCGCACCATCGGCGATGTCACTCCCGAGATGATGACTCCCGACTACTGGATCAGCGAAGACGATAACGAAGTCCTCATGACACCTGAAGAGATCGCCGAGTTTAACTATAGCAACAGAGCCATCATAAAGGCCGGCGACAACAAGACGATAATGCCCCATCTCGAAGACTTCGGAGATACCTTCGACGGCAATATCTTAAGGACTTTCCTTAATGACAACGCCAAATCGATCCCCAAGGATCCTGCGAAAATATTCCTTGACGGCAAACCCACAACTGCAGAATATTGGCAGAACCTCATCGCGCTTTCAAATATCGACGCTGTGCCGGATTCCATCACAGTGAAGTACGGCTTTACGACCAAGCGCATGACCGTCAGGATGTTTCCAACGGAAGACAGGGTTTTCGAGAGCGCTTCAGATCAGTACTTCGATTCGCTCCTTTATTCTGAATGCATGCCCTACATGCCTGTAGTCGTGCTCCACGAGAGCACGGACGGGGAATATCTCTATGTTGTTTTCGACAGTTTCTCCGCATGGGTCAGGAAGGACGCCGTCGCCCTCTGCAAAGACAGGAAAGACTGGGAAGCCAGGCAGAATCCCGGCCAGAGGCTCGTCGTAACAGAAAGAGAGATCAGATTAGGCAACGATCCTCACAGCCCGCTTACGACTGACCTCGTTCTTCCGATGGGCACGTACATGGAGCTTGTTCCCGCAAAGAGCGCTCCCAAGAGCATCAACCAGCGCACGACTTACGGCAACTATGTAGTCAAGGTTCCCACAAGAGGTGCCGACGGATATATCAAGGATGAGTTCGTCCTTATCCCCGTATCAGATGACGTCAATGTCGGCTTCCTCCCTCTTACGCCCGCAAACATCGTAAGACAGGCGTTCAAGCTCTTAGGCGACAGATACGGCTGGGGCGGCGACCTTCAGGCCAACGACTGCACCGGCATCACAAGAGAGATCTACCGCTGCTTCGGCGTGCTGCTTCCGCGCGTCGGCCAGTCAGCCTCCAAGGGCGTTTATAAAGTCGACATGAGCAAGATGAACGAGAAAGAAAAGCTTGAGATCATCAATGAACTTAAGCCCGGCAGCCTTATCTCCTTCCCCGGCCACATGACCATCTATGTCGGCACTAGGAACGGAAAACCCTACGTAATAAGCGCCTGCGGCACATTCATCATGCCCGCGCCAGGTCCCAACGACGTGATCCACCCTGAGAGCGTTATCCTCAACAGCCTCTATGTCAGGAACAGGAGCCTCGTGACCTGGCTCGACAAGTCGACAACGGCGCTTACGCTCGTAAAGGCTGCGCCGGAAGACGCTGAAGCCTGAAGCCGGGCACTTCTACATCTTAACTTTTGCGTTGCTGCTTCAACTTACTATCTTTTTTGCATTGAAATTATCGAAAAAAGATAGAAAATCGGGTTTTTCTATCTTTTTCCGCGAAAAAACGGGCAAAAAAGATAGACGCATCTATTCAGCTATTCAAGACAGCTTACTTAACGATCTCGATATTATCAACACTCTTATGCGACCAGTCGTTTGCAAGGTCCATATTCTGCCAGTCTGATCTGTGCGCGCTGAAGCTTATGGTCAGCGTGTCGCCCTTTGCAAGCGAGCCGCTTCCGACGGTTATCGTAAGACACGTGTCACGTTCTTCACCCGCAGTGGCAGAATATGTTCCCTTAACCTTATCAGTCAGCGCAGTGTACTTGCCTGAAGCAGAATTCGTCGCTGCGTGATAGCAGTCGAAAACCATCTCTCCGCCGTCTTTTGTGAAGTAGTAATTGATCTTTATCTTCGACAGATCGACAGAGGATTTGCCGTTATTTGTTATCTCAAGCGTGCCTGCTATCGCATTCGCATTTGAGTTGTTATTGTCGTATTTCATCTTGATGCTCAGATCGCCAACTGATGCAGATCCAGAGCCGCCTGCAGACGTGCTCTGAGTTGTTGATTCCGTGCTCTGCGTTGCAGCGGTTCCGCCAGCTGATTCGCCTGAACCTTTACCCTCTTGATCAGGCAGGGTTCCATATACAAGTTTACCGTCATCAAGAAGGACAGCGCCCTTGCTGTAAGAATAGTCGTTCTTGTTATCCCATGCGCCGTTGGGACTCGTCATTCTTACCTGGATCTCAGACTTATACTGCGACTGGCCGCCGGGTCTTAAGCTGCCGTCATCGAAAACAACGGAAAGATAGTAAATGTGATTTTCCTCATTCCAGACCTTAAGGCCGTCCACTCTTCCAGACTGCATATAGTTTGTGGAGATCTTTACGCCGGACGCATCGCCGCCTGCCTTGTAGATCTCACTAAGGTCAACATAGTATCTGTATTCGAGTTTGGTAGCAGCTCTTGCAGGCCATGCAGTCTTGTTGTAAATAAGCGCTTTTATCTCAGCAAAATCCTTGCCTTCCACATTGAGACTTGTGTCTGCGGAATACTCATCGCCGGGCACTTCTTCCACAGCGCCGAAAGCGATCAGTGTCTTGCCGTGATATTTCGAATACATCGCTGCCAGAAGGCCTGTAAAACCTGCATTGTAATCGCATGCGACCTCATTCTTGTTGTAGTCGCTTACGGTATCGGTGTAACCGTCGGAAGCGTCAGGGCCGCCGACCAAAGCGCCATAGAGCGTATGCCTTGCTTCACCCGGTTCATTCATATTGTCGCAGTAGGATCCCTGGCTTGTCCTGTGATGGGGATGAACGGGCGGATTCTCACCAAAACCGACCACATAGGATCTGCCTGAAGAACCCAGTGCGTAATTGGCCTGTGACACAGCAAAGTCCCAGTATGTGGAGACTTTATCCTTCGGGCATCCGTCCCATCTGCTGTATACGGTTGCTACAAAAGCTGTTGTCGTCGCATATCTTATCGATCCCCACTGGTCGAGCCATGCAAGACCTTTGGGAGAATATGTTATCTTCTTGCCGTCGGTGGTGCCGCAGGACCAGAAATCCAGGTGCTTCTGGACTTCATCCTTGTAACTCTTATCACCTGTTATCTTTGCGAGAAGAACGGCTGCGCCGATGTGAACATCGTCCCAGCAAAGTGCCCAGTCGAAGTCGTGGCCGGCCTTGGTAAAACATGTTTTCGCATTTTCCAGATACTTGCTGTCATTTGTTGCCATATAAAGCCAGCAGCCTGCCCATGAGAGCTCATCGTAAAAGCCGCTCCATGAGTTATAGAAGCCGTTTGCGGCTGTATAGCCGGAATCGCTCCTTGTGGAATCAGAGAATGCATAAAGGCTCTTTGCATGATTCAAACAGAGCTTGGAATAAGCATCGTCCGTATCCTTGAAAACGATCGATGCAGCAGCAAGTGCCGCAGCGGCTTCGCCGGCGACTGCAGAGCCCGGGTTATCTTTCGTAACCTTGTAAGACGGCCTGTTCATGGTCATGACCTCGCAAGGTCCCCACCATGAGTGATCCGCATTGCCGTCACCTACCTGATAGTAGAAGACCTCATCCTCAGGATGGCACTTTATCAGATAATCCGTAACCCACTTGATATCGCCCAATGCATATTCGAGCTGGCCGCTCTGTACATAAGCTTCCTTATCCTCGTATACAGACCAGCCGAGCATTGCTGCGGAATAAGCCATGGGGAGATTGAATTTGACATTGTCGCCGGCATCGTACCAGCCGCCTGTAAGATCTATGTTATTGTCAGATCCATCTGTAAGGCCCGAATCGCCGCGCCAGTTGCATCTTGTATTTTCAGGGAGTTTTCCGCTTCTCTGAAGCTCATAGAAAAGAAGTGACTTCTGAAGAGCTTCGCCGTAGTTATAATCACCTGTTCCCTCTATGCCCTCATATCCTTTGCCTTTTTCAGACAGGTCAGCTGTGGAATGGGTGCCGCCGGAAGTGCCGCTCACACTGCTTTCTGCGGTGCCGGAAGTCTCAGTAACACTGACGTCTGAAGATCCGCTGGTGCTCCCTTCTGAGTCTGTTTCAGGGCCTTTATTGCAGGCAGTAAGGGTGACCGCGCCGATAAGGATCAGCGATATTAATTTTTGAGCTCTCTTCATATGCCCCTCCGGATAGTGATAGCCACATTATAGTACGACAGGCCCTGATAACCTTAAAGACTCATTTTTCGAACAAATTTAGAAATCATTGTTTATCTTTATTTATTAGGATATACTTTGACGTATTGGGGGATAGATTATTTGTAAATCTCCAAATGTAACATATAGGCTTGGAAACATTGAACAAAAAGTGAGGAATAGACATGTTTTGTAGTTCCTGTGGAAAAGAAATCGAAAACGCAAAGTTCTGCCCTTACTGCGGATCGCCCGTAGAACCGGACGAAGCTCCCGCAGCAGAAGCAGCAGAAGCACCCGCTGAAGCAGCTGCTGAAGAACCCAAGGCAGAAGAGCCCGCAGCAGAAACAACTGCAGAGGCTGCTCCTGAAGCAGAGACAGCATCAGCACCCGAAGCTGAGAAATCAGCTGAGGCAGCTCCTGAAGCTCAGACTGTTGTTGCAGACGCAGTAATCGATGCAGCTGACGCAGCAAATCTTAAGGCATCTACCGGCGAGAAACTTAATGAGCATACTCCCGTTGAGACAGTTCCGATTTCCAATTCATTTTCAGCAACTCCTACAGCAACAGCACCGGTATCAGAAGCTTTTGCAGCTCCCGGAACAGTTAACGCTAATGCACCCGTTGCAGAACCTGCAGCACCCGTTGAGGCAGAAGCTGAAGACGATGAAGAAGAGGAAAAGCCTAAGAAGAAGGGCAAGAAGATTGCTATCATCATTATCAGCATCGCAGCAGCTTTGATCCTTTTAGTTGGTGCCGGTGTAGGTGTATTCTTCTATCTGCTCAACAGCAAGTATACTCAGGCTACTCAGGCATTTGAGGATGAGGATTACGAGAAGTCTTTACAGCTCTTTACTGAACTCAACACATACAAGGATTCAGAATATTGGGCTGAGGCTTCACAGGTTGAACTCGATTACCAGAAAGTCGATGCTCTCGTCGATGCTGAAGACTGGGATGGCGCGATTAAGATCCTTAAGGAAGTTGAATCTTTCTACGGCAAAGAGACTAAGGGTCTTGAAGCTAAGACACTTATGTCAGACTGTGAGATAGTTAAGGATGCAATTGCAGATAAGTCAGAGGGAAATTACACTCTCGCAAAGGGTAAGTTCAACCAGCTTATCAAGATCAAGGATAAGTACATCAAAGAGCCTGTTCTCTGCGACGCACACGAAGCAGAAAAGACCAAGCAGTGGATATTGGTTATCGTCAACTGCTACGGTCTCCAGATCGGCGATTACGATCTTAAGTTCCTTAACGCTCCTAACGGTGACACCGATAAGCTCATCAGCGACTCTTACACCAAGGACTCCGATGACTATAAGGCTATCGAAGCTGTCATGAAGCCCGAAGGCGACGAAGAGAAGGCTCTCGTTGAGAACGCAATTAAGGGACTCAAGCTCAAGCAGGCTTTAAGACTTGCTGAAGAGATGAAGTACGATGAGGCTCTTAATCTCCTCAAGGAACTCGGTGATTTCGATGAGGCAGCAGCTAAGTACAAAACAGTCAGCGAAGAGTATCAGAACTACAAGGATTCTTATGCTGCAGCTGAAGCTTACTACAACAACGGTGAATTCTATAAGGCAATGATGGCCTGGATGAAGATCGAGAAGTATCTCGATTCTTCCGAAAGAGCTAAGACCTGCGAACAGAAGATGCCTTCCAACGGCTCCATGAAGAAGGGCAGCGGCGGAATCAGCATGAAGATCAAGGCTCCTTCCGGCATGAACACTCTCATCAGGATCTACAACTCCAAGGGTGAGGTTTCCGCTCAGGTATTCATCCTTGCAGGCAACAGCGCTACAGTTAAGCTCGGCGCAGGCACATACACAATGAAGGTTGCTTACGGTACCAAGTGGTATGGTGAAAAGGACCTCTTCGGCGGCACAGGTATCTACCTCCAGCTCAAGAACGGCACAAGCAACAACTTCACATTGAAGAAGAACCACAGCTACACACTGACACTCCAGTCAGGCACTTCAGGAAATGTCGGAGCAGACACAGTTTCCGGCGGTGCAGGCGGAATGTAAGAGTTCTTTCAACTTAAATTTTCAGGGCGGTGTCTTAAAAGGCGCCGCCCTTTTTTGTTGCAGGACAATGTATCTGAAACGTGGTATTTTTCGAGGGTTCAGATACAGTAGAGTTCAGGACGCGGAAGCAAAAAGTGAAGTGTATAATTATTGCCCTGAAAAAAGCCCGATAATTATACAAAAACAGCTTTTTGTATAATTTCAGCCCCATTTTTTAATCAATAATTATACAGCGCCAGTTTGGTCCTTCAGCAGTGTGTAATTTTTCTTCAAAATGCCGCCGGAAGTTACACAAAAACGCGATTTTGTGTAACTTTTGAAGTAATTTAAGTCAAAAATTACACAAAGGTGAATTTAATCAAGACCGCAGGCAACACTGCCCTTTAAAACAACTCCTTGATATAATCGGTCATATATGCCGCAAGGAGACTGATAATGAACGGACCTGCCCCCATTAATGACAGAAGATTGAGATTCGATTCTTTTGCTGAAGATGACCTCTTCGCCAAGAAGCCCCGCCTCCCTGCCATGGGATGGAACAGCTGGAATGCTTTCGGCAGCGGCAACACAGAAGAACTTACGAAGGCAATGGTCATAAAGATCAAGGAATTGGGGCTCGATAAACTCGGCTACAAGTATGTCGTTTTAGATGACGGCTGCTACCGCCCTGAGCGCGTGGACGGCCACCTTCAGTCTGATGATGTCAAGTTCCCTTCAGGCTTTAAGGCTATGGCTGATTTTGTGCATGAGCACGGCCTTAAATACGGCATGTATAACGACATCGGCACAAAGCTCTGCTCCGGTGCAGAAGTAGGCATCTACGGATTCGAGAAGACTGACTGCGAAGACTACATAAAATGGGAGATAGATTTCATCAAGGTCGATAACTGCTATTACATGTGGGACAATGCGACTTTCGCAGATCCTGAGAATGCGAGATATTCATACGCGCCCAACATAAAGAGCATTGAGATAGATGGCATCACTTACAGCGCTTCTGATGCAAAGATCACAGGCACAAGAGCTGAAGTCAAAGACGGTTATGTAACATTTATCGGAACCTTTGACGGCACTGCTCCGGATCATTCGCCTGTCGGTCTCCGTTCGAGCGAACTGGTTTTCGGGATCAGTTCAGACGAAGATAAAGAAACAGATATGAGGATCACATACGCTTCTGGCGCCGTAGAAGGCACCGGACAGTGGCTCCAGGTCGCAGTCGGGGAAAATATGTATTTCGACGGGCTCGAAGCTCCTACGCAAAGCCAGGACGTTTTTACGGTATCCCCTGCTATTAATATCCACCTCTCCAAAGGAATGAATAAACTCCGCATAATGAATCACAGAAGACAGGAAAACACGCTTCATTCCTATGCAGAGATCAGGCGTGAACTCGAAAATGCAGGCAGCAGGGACATCGTCTTCTCGATCTGCGAATGGGGCAAGACACAGCCGCAGGACTGGGGACACAAAGTCGGTGATTCGTGGCGCATCTTAAACGACATCACATTCCAGGTAGGTTCTGACGGCAATCCGGGTACGGCCGCATGGGAAGGTGATTACACAACAGCTATAACATCGCAGTACAACAAGGCGGTGATAATGGATGAGTTCGCGGGGCTGGGCAAGGGCTGGAACGATCCTGATATGCTGGTTATCGGAATGGATGGGATCGATGATGTAATGTGCCGCTCGCATATGGCTATGTGGTGCATGATGAACTCTCCCCTTATGCTAGGTCTTGATCTGAGGCGCGTCACCAAAGGCGATCACTTCTATAACATCATTGCCAATAAAGATCTGATCGCACTCAATCAGGATGCATCAGGCGTTCAGGCAAAGAGGATATTCACAACATATAACTGTTCTGAACCCGACAAGGAATATATCCGTGACAACAACAGGATCGATATCCTCGCAAAGCCCCTTGCTAACGGAGATATCGCACTCGGGTTCTTTAACCTGAGCAAGGAGATAAAGACAGATGATCCTGCAGTAAGTGTTGAGCAGATACTTGATTCTATAGGGCATAAAACGGCCGGAAAAGATATTTTCGCAAACGCAAAAGAATACAGGATAAAAGACCTCTTCACCGGCACGGAATCAGTATCAGATTCACATGAATTCAGGGCAGGAACACTTAACGCCTGCGACTGCAAAGTTATAAGGATCACGCCTGTCTCATGACCACTGATGACTTCATAAAAGAGCTTTGCAATAAGGCCGGCATCGCATTTGACGGCATCTATGAACGCGGGCGCAAAGAAGGCTGGCTGGATGCTGAAGATGAGCTTTTTAAAGACCAGGCCATCACGCGCAAAAATGCTGCAAGGATCTGCCACATGTATCTTCTGAAAAACATGAAGATAAATGATCTGGACATTAACGGTGCAACCGCTCTTAAAGATCTTTACGACTGCAGGGTATGCGCAAACCACATAGCGCAGGTATATATGCGCGGCATAATGAATGCAAGGAATATCAGCCGCAATGGTGAGTTCTTGTGGTTTGATCTTAACGGTGAAGATGATGATCTTACAAACAGTGAGATAATACGCCGTCTGTTACTTGTCCATGTTGGCGATCATGTGCATCAGGATATGAGCCGCTCTTGAGAGCCCCCCTGAATAATCCGCCCTGTCGAGAGCATTATTTATCAGCATAGGATTATCGGTGCCGATTACGTCAACATCACAGCTGACAAGATACTGTACCGTATCGTCGAGGTCGACTGTCCAGCAGAACACCTTTATTCCCTTCTCGTGCATAGCGCGGACGAGTTCGGGAGTAACATAACTTTCTTCGATCGTTATGTTGTCGGTATATTCGATCTCATTAAGAGATCCGACCGCGATGACCATGCAGTAGCCCTTTGTTATTGTCGGGTCGAGTTCCATGATCCTCTGAAGTCTTGATGCATCCTGGGCGATCACCATTACGTTGTCGTGCATGCCCGTCTCGTTGATTACCGCAAGGACATTCTCTTCAAAGTTCTTATCGTCATGATGGCCTTTGAGCTCCACCTGGACGTTCATGTCGTTTTCTTTCGCAAGCGTCAACGCTTCTTTTAATGTGCACAGACGGACGTGTTCGTATTCGCCCGGCATCCAGTTTCCGAGTTCGATCTTCGACAGTTCCTCGTAAGTAATGTCATGGATCGCAATATTTCTTCCTGTAACTCTCTTGATCGTTGAATCGTGGTTGCAGACAATGACGCCGTCTGAAGTCTGGTGGACGTCCAATTCGATCCACTTAAGGTTCTCGCTCGCGGCAAGCTCGAATGCCGGCATCGTATTCTCAGGGGCGTTTACATTATCTCCTCTGTGAGCACATACCAAAGGTCTGTCGACGCTCTCGAAAAGATACGCATACCTGTAGATCATGAATCCGATAATCGCCAAAGATGCCGCAGCAAGGCATACTACGAATGCCACTGTGCGCTTCATCGAATACTGCTTAAGCTTATGAACCTCACCTGATACTGTCTCCTGCTTGGTCTTGTCATCCAGGAATTTATAGAACAATACGGTGAGAGCCGCATTGTTGATCGCAGGTGATAAGAAGCTCTTAAGGATCTGTCTTAAAGCGTAGGTATATGTGCCCACAGCTTCGGATTTGGCTACGACATTTCCTGTTCTTCTCATGAATGACATCAGCTCCTCGCCGTTGACGACGAGCACTGAAGATACTGAGTTGATCGCAAAATTAAGGATCAGCGTTAAGAGGAGCATATGAAGGAATACTTCGACAAGATGTCCCTTGCAGAGCTTTCTGGATAAGGAGCAGCTCTTAAAGAAGGATTTCTTCTGCAGTACGAATCCGTTGATCGAGAAAATATAGACCGTAAGGAATATGATCAGTATCCAGTACAAAACGATGTAAAGGATATTGAGCCACTTTGTATAGTCGATGGTCTGGTTAACAAAGCCAGGCAGGATCAGCTTGAACGTCGAACCTGAAAGAGGCAGGAGCTTAGTCAGCGGGAATAAGACGAGGATGAATACCATCATCAGCCAGTTTCTCGGGTTAAGAGCCTTCCAGCACGCACGGAAACCCGCCATGAACATACATGTGAGATTGGTCTCACGTCCGGCCTGTGCTACCGAGAATGTATGAAGAAGTCCTGCGATCTCGAATAAAGACATGAGCGTCACGATGACCGCGAAGATCAGCATCATCAGGATCGACAAAGGATTTAAAAGGACTTTGCCGAGATTTGCCGGTGCGATATAAGTAACGCCGCTGACAAGCATCATCGCCTTGATAAGGAGCTTTTTCAAAATCGATGTCATGGCAGCTGTAATTATCGTGCAGAAAAGGATAAAAAGAGCCGTCTCAACATAGTCCTGCGTAAACAAAAGCAGAACTCGCTTAAAAAACTGTCCAAAGCTCTGGAAATACTCTGTGACATGCTTTTTTACGATCAGAAAGACTTTATCTATCTTTTCCACACTTGCCGGCCCTTTTTTCTCAAATCAATCTTCATCCTTGAATATACGCCTTTTCGGCTGTAAATGAAATCTTTTGGTATAATTCTAAAAATAACGAAAAAGGTGTTTTAGCAAAATACGATGAAAAAAACAGGGATAATATCCATTCTCTTAACGGCCGCTCTGCTGATGGGCATTACGGGATGTCAGGACAAGGCCGTTAGCTCTTCATCCATGGAGACTTCAGATACGGCAAAAGCCACAGTTAATCCGCTGACAGATGACATGTGCGGCGGTTATCTTGACGGATACGATACTTTCAAGGTCACTTCAGAAAGCCTCACAGACGGCGTCTGGAACGACATAACATCCAATACCGACATAGGAGAAAACAAATCCCCCCAGTTATCCTGGGAGGCTGTTGAAGGCGCATCAGTATATGCTGTCTATATGTTCGATACCAACACCAACGGATATCTTCACTGGAAATCAGGCGGGGTAACTGAGACTTCCCTTCCCGAAGGCTGGGCATCGCCGCTTGATTATAACGGACCTCATATCGGCCATGGTTATACGCATAATTTCGATATATACGTAATCGCTCTCAAAGCCCCTGTCGAAAGGCTCAAGGGCACGGTAAACGGTCAGAACAAAAAGCTCGGAGAATTCATTAAAGAGCTCGACACTGATAAGGACGGCAATACCGGGAACATTATCTCTTACGGCAAGATCTCCGGTCTTTTCACCGACTCCAGATTCAGGGACGGAAAGACTCCGGAATCAACGCCTGTAATGTAAGCCATATCAGACTATATTCTTTATTCCCTCACAGATCCTTCTTGCGACAAGTGGATTATTCATCGTGTAAAGATGTATGCCGCTGATGTCGCTTACGAGAAGGTCTATTATCTGGCTTAAGCAGTACGATATTCCTGCGTCGAAAAGTGCCTCTTTGTTATCCTCATAACGCGAGATTATCTTCTGGAATCTTGCAGGGAAAGAAGCATGGCACAAGGATACCATCCTCTTTATCTGCGCCGCATTGATGACCGGCATTACGCCAGGAATGACCGGAACATCTATATCTGCGATCTTGCATTCCTCATGGAATCTGTAGAAGATCTCGTTATCGAAGAAGAGCTGTGAGAGCAGCACTTCCGCACCGGCATCGACCTTTTTCTTAAGGCTCTTTATCTCAGTGACAACACTTGAAGATTCGGGATGACATTCCGGATAGCATGCGCCGAGGAAGCAGAAATCATCTTCTTTCTTCAGGTAAGAGATAAGATCGGACGAGTGCCTGAAATCATTCTTGGCCGGAATATTAGGGTTCGGGTCCCCCCTTAGGGCAAGTATATTCTCGATGCCTTCGCCTTTTAGGACTCTGGCAAACTCGTCGATCTCATCCCTGTCATAATGCAGGCATGTAAGATGTACCACAGGCTCGATCTTGTAGTCGTACTTGATCTTTTTTGCAAGTTCGATCGTACGGTTGCAGTTGGAAGATCCGCCGGCACCGAACGTAACGCTGATGAAGTCAGGCTCTAATTCAGCGAGCACTTCGAGTGTCTCGTCGATATTGTCGAGTTCCGCATCTTTCTTCGGCGGAAAGATCTCAAAAGAGAGACTTCTTTTCTTCTTGTAAACCTGTGATACTTTCATAACTTATCCTCTGATCTGCTTTGCAGCCGCAACGAGGTTCTTAAGGCTCTTTACAGTCTCCTCAGTGCCTCTTGTCTTAAGACCGCAGTCGGGATTTACCCAAAGCTTTTTATCTTCGATCTTTGCTCTCATCTTTGTGAGCGCATTTACGATCTCCTCAACAGAAGGAACTCTGGGACTGTGAATGTCATAGACGCCCGGGCCTACCTCTGTCTTGAAGTTGTTCTCCTTAAGAGAATCAAGGATCTGGAGGTCAGATCTTGATGCCTCGAAAGTGATGACATCTGCATCCATTGCATCGATTGCGGGAATGATGTCAGTGAACTCGCTGTAGCACATATGTGTATGGATCTGTGTCTCAGGCTTAACCTTGCTGTGAACGAGTCTGAATGCAGGGATAGCAAAATCAAGATATTCGCTGTTCCAGTCGGACTTTCTCAAAGGGAGCTTCTCACGAAGAGCAGCTTCGTCGATCTGGATGATGTTGATGCCGTTTGCTTCAAGGTCCAGGACCTCATCTCTTATAGCAAGAGCGATCTGGAGGATGCTCTCCTTGATGGAGATATCTTCTCTCGGGAATGACCAGTTAAGGATCGTAACGGGACCTGTGAGCATGCCCTTTACAGGCTTGTCTGTGCAGGACTTTGCGAACTTGGACCACTCTACAGTGATGGGTGCCTTTCTTGATACGTCACCCCAGATGATCGGCGGCTTAACATTACGTGTACCGTAGGACTGTACCCAAGCCTTTTCTGTGAATACATAACCGTTTAAGTTCTCACCGAAATACTCGACCATGTCGTTTCTCTCGAACTCGCCGTGAACAAGAACATCAAGACCGATCTCTTCCTGGAGCTTGATGCACTCGGCGATCTTCTGCTTATTGAACTCGACATATTCTTCCTTGGACTTTAAGCCCTTCTTGAATTCCTGTCTGTTCTTTCTGACGTCTGCTGTCTGAGGGAAAGAACCGATAGTTGTTGTCGGGAACAGAGGCAGGTTCAGGATTGATTTCTGGATCTTTTCGCGCTCTTCGAAAACAGGGAGTCTTACATAGTCTGCATCTGTGATCGCTGCGACCTTTGCCTGGACATCCTTATCCTCGCTGTTTACTCTGCCTGCAAAGAGGGACTGATTATTCTTGTAAGAAGCCTCATTCTCATAGTCTTTTCCGGCAAGTGCTGCAAGTTCATTGAGCTCTGTGAGCTTTTCTTCTGCAAACGCGAAATGCTTCTTATAGTCATCTGAGAGCTTGGTCTCATTTGCGAGCGTGTAAGGAACGTGCAGGAGTGAGCAGGATGTTCCGAGAACCACGTTTGCAACACCGAGATCATTAAGAACTGATAATGTCTTCTTATAGTCGTTTCTCCAGATGTTCTTGCCGTTAACAAGGCCTGCAACAAGGATCTTGTCAGCGGGGAAACCGTTGGTCTTTACGAGTTCTGCTGTCTTTCTGCCTTCAACAAAATCAAGGCCGATAAGGTCAAAATCAAGATCTGTTACTTCGTTATAGATATCCCTGATATCGCCGAAATATGTCTGGAGTAAGATCTTCGCACCATTCTTGTTTGCAAGGATAAGTGAATAGATCTCCTTAAAAAGATCGATATCTTCGCTGCTTAAATCTCTTACGAGATAAGGTTCATCAAATTCGACGATCTTAGCTCCTGATGAAGCAAGAAGTGATACGAGCTTGATGTATTCTGCAGTAAGAACAGAATATACGTCGGAGATCTTCTTTGAGCCTGTGAACTTTGCAAGCTTCAAGAATGTGAAAGGTCCGACAAGTGCAACCTTTGTATCAACGCCTAATTCCTTTGCTTCAATGAATTCATCAAGGGGCTTTGAACCTGTGAGAGCGATATTAGTATCGTCGTCGATCTCAGGAACGAGATAGTGGTAGTTTGTGTTGAACCACTTCTTCATTGCAAGAGCCTTAACATTGCCCTTCTCGCCCTGATATCCTCTTGCAAGAGCGAAATAAGTCTCAAGCTCTGAAAGGCCCAAGTCCTTATATCTCTGCGGGATCACATTGAAAAGGAATGCTGTGTCAAGAACGTTATCGTAGAAAGAAAAATCATTGGAAGAGATGTATGTGATACCTGCTTCCTTCTGCTTGAGAAGATCTTCTTTTCTGATCGCCTTTGCAGCATTCAAAAGTCCTGCTTCATCAAGTTCACCGTTGAAGAACTTCTCTGAAGCAAACTTTAATTCTCTGTCCTTACCAATTCTGGGGTAGCCGATTACTGATGTATTCATTTGTATATCCTCCATATCCGCGGCTTATTTATTGATTGCGAGTATATGCCCACTGAACCGATAGGTAAAATATATATAATTGCCGTTTGTCTATAGATTAAATCTATGGTTAATGCTAAAATCGAGAAAATACCTATCTACGAAGGAGAGCTCATCATGACACTCAAACAGCTCCAATACATAGTAACTGTCGCAGAAGAAGGCAATATCACCAGTGCTGCCAAAAAGCTCTTCATTGCGCAGCCGAGCCTCACCGCCGCCATCCGTGAACTGGAGAATGAATATAACTTAACGATCTTCACGAGATCGAATAAAGGCATTAAGCTCACGCCCGAAGGCGAGGAATTCTTAGGATATGCAAGACAGGTATTGGACCAGACTGAACTCATCGAAGAGCGTTATGCCGGCAAGGGGTACGGCAAGCTCAAGTTTTTCGTATCCTCACAGCACTATTCATTCGCAGTCGAAGCATTCGTTGAACTTCTTAAAAGGAGCGGCGCTGACAAGTATGAATTCCATATGAGAGAGACGCAGACATTCAACATCATCGACGATGTTGCGCACTTAAGATCAGAGATTGGAATCCTTTACTTAAATAAGTTCAATGAAGAAGTAATCAGGAAAACATTAAAGGATAACAACTTATCCTTCACCCCCCTGTTCAAGGCAGAGCCGCACGTATTCATCGGCAAGAACTCTCCTCTTGCCAAAAAGAAATATCTTACATTGGATGACTTAAAGCCCTATCCCAGGCTTTCCTATGAACAGGGCAGCCACAACTCATTCTATTTCTCAGAAGAGATCTTGAGCACCGTCGACTGCGACAAAGAGCTGATCGTCCTTGACCGTGCGACACTCTTCAACATGCTCATTGGTCTTAACGGCTACACTATCTGCAGCGGCGTTATCAATGAGGAATTAAACGGCCCGAACATCATCGCCAAAAAGCTCAAAGTCGACGACTATATGGAGATCGGATACATACTTCCGATGTCGATAAGACCGTCCCACATGACGCTGGATTACATAGATATCCTGAAAACGCTGACAACCTAATCCTGCGGGATCAGATTATTGAATTCGCTCCTGATGAATATCGCCGCGTACTGGTATCTTCTCTCGTTTCCGGTGTCGATCTCGTAATCGCTGTCATAGAGATCGAGCTTAAGATCCTGGCCGCATATGACATGCGGATATCTGTCCAGACTGCCGCCTAACAGAAGGACATCGTAATTATAGAATTTACCAAATCTCTCATCTTCGCTGATAGCTGACCAGCGCTTGTAGATCTCATCGTAGACACCCTGCTCGAGACCCAGTTCATCAGCCGTCTTGTTTGCGATATCGTCACGCCTGATCACCTGCCTGGTTCTTTCCTTCGAAGCATTATCCGCATAGATACAGAGGACATTATCGTGATAAGTGTCCGGAACGGCAGCTTTCTCTATCGAATCGTAATTCGAATAATTATCGTCGTAATGGTTTGTATCGATTAAAACAAAATCACGGCTTTTTATATTCCCGTTCCTTATGCTGTCGATGATGAATTCATCGGACTGTTCGCTATTCCTCATCACATTGAACTGTATCTCAATTGGATTAGTCTGATCACGGACAGGGAGCTTATGTATCACTCTGTCAAAATGGCCGAAATGCCTCTTGCCGTATTCTTTATCGTAAACATCATACCCGCCGTCTTCGCTCAGCAGGGCTACATAGTCAGGGCCGATATAGTAGCCGTATTTATTGAAAAGATACATGGGGCCGTTAGCGCTTTGTGCAAAGCCTTTCTCGAAAAGGGCATCATCGACCGGGACCTCATCCCAGTCATAAACAGCGAGGAAATAGGCATCATAAGTTCCGCCCATGCCGCCTGTTTTAAACTGAATATCATAAGTGATCCTATATGCTTTTCCTGGTGTTACATCGCACAGACCGTCAGGATCATAAGCGTTATACTTTTCCTCATTCATCGGAAATAAAAGCGTTTGACCGGATCTCCCTGTAAACGCGATAAAAATCTCAGTCTGCTTCCTCTCAGTGCTGAACCAGAAACTGTCTGTACCGTTGTCACGGTAATCCAGATAAGGCTTCTTACTCCTTCTGTATTTGCAGGATGCCACAGACATACAGACCGATAAAGTCAAAAGCAAAGCAATAATCTTCCTGGTCATCTTCAGTTACCCCATGCCATCTGAAAGGCCCACGCTTACCACTTAAAGAGTAGCACGAGGAATCAGTCTTCAACAGGGGACAAACTCTATGATGTTCACCGCCAAATTATGCCTATCAGTTCCACTCCATCTTCTCTTCGATAAGCCTTACCGCAGTCTCAACGCCGTGTTCTGTGCTTATCTTCTCAGAGAGCATCTCAGCATTTCTCTTTTTAACGGAGTATGTGCTGTTAAGTTCTTCTATTGCTTCGATAATGGCCTGTTCGGAAAGTTCTTTTGCCTTGATATGCTTTGTTGCAACATTCTTCTTCTCTAACTGCATCGCAAAGCCAAGCTGGTCAAGAACATGCGGCACAGGGATGGACGGAACACCGTAGATCATGGCAGCCGAGGCGGTGCCAAAGCCACAGTGGTGTATGACGCATTTTGCATGACGGAAAAGCCAGCTGTGCGGGATGCTTCCGACGGCGATCATTGTATCCGGGAGATTATAGTTTTCGAGTGTTTTCTTAAAGCCCTGAATGACAGCTCTCTGCCCTGTTTTCCTAAATGCATTTACGAACATATCGAGCCTGGCCTTATCTGCAGCTGTCTCAAATGACATCGCGCCTAATGCAAGGATTATAGGCTTCTCACCGCTCTCGATAAAAGACTTGAGTTTATCATCGGGAGTATATTCCTCGTTCTCATCGTACCAGTAACCGCAAATGACATTCTTTGATTCCCAGTAGGGATTTCTGTCGAGGACAAACTTGCTTACCGGAATAAGATTGAGTTTGTCTGACATCTCCTCATCTGCAGATTTAACAGGCTTAAGACCATATAACTTGCGGATCTTATTAGTGGGCTTTGCTGCCTGCTTTGAGATGAAGTCGCCAATGATTTTCTCGGTGAATTTCTGCTTTCTGAGTTTCTCACCGATCATCTCAGTCTGGAGAGTAACATTTACCTTCGGAATGCCAAGAATGCCCGCCTCCACGGCACCCATCTGGCTGTGTGTGACGATAATAAGATCTTTTCCTTTGCATATCTCATAGACTTCTTTAGATGAGCCTTCGATTATCTTCATTATGAAGTTCATCGTCTTAAGGATGCTCATCACAGCATTCTTCGATCTGCCGCGGATGATGCTCGTCTCTTCTTCGATATCAATGTCAGTTCCGACGGGCTCGAAATGCACGCCAAAGCTCTCGACAAGGCCTCTCCAGCAGGGATGCGTGCCAAGAGTGACATCATAGCCTGCCTTCATCAGCCCTTTCGAAAAATAAATATACGGCTGGACATCACCTCTGGTGCCCATAGTAAACATTGCGATCTTCTTCATGCCTTAAACCTTCTTGCCATAAAGTCATGGACTTCCTTGTAATAGGCCTTCTTGCGCTTCTCCGTAAGGTCGCCGTTAAGAAGATATTTGAAGGTGAGCATCGTCATATAGGAATGGGTCTCCCTGACGATCCATTCGACATCCTCCTCAGGCATCACACCTGCTGATGCAAGTCTCTTAATTATGTTCATCTGAATCTCGTAAGGATCCGTAAACAACGTCTTCTCATAAAGCTCCCTTATCTCTTCGTTATGGAACTGCTCTATCATCATGAGCCTTAACATGAGGTTGCAGAACGGATCGAAAAGATAACTGTCGATCATGTATGAATCCACCATCTGAACACTGGGGTCAGCATTCTTCCCCTTCTTTTGAGCAGGGTTTTCCGTGATCTCATCAACATGCGAAAGGAGATCTTCTATGTGTGTTCTGAACTTCTCAACAAGTGAATCCAGAATATCTTTCTTATTCTTGAAATGATAGTAAAGCGTGCTCTCTTTGATCCCTACTTCGCTGCATATATCTCTTATCGAGACTGCCTCATAGCCTCTTTCAGAGAACATATTGAGCGCGACGTCCATTATCTTATCCCTGGTGCTCATAACTAGGCCTCTCTAACGATTGTTAGAGAGATTTTATCTAACGGTCGTTAGATTGTCAATGGCCCTTATTTTACAGCGGTTCTAACATTTAAGGCATACTTATCCCTTGAGAGATAGAGCTTACCGATCCCCTTATCAAATGCCATGCGCTCAAGATCAGAAAGAGCTATATTCCCATCGGAAGATAACAACTTATCTGATGTCTCATTAAGATGCGTAAGGAACATTGAAGTCCTTACTTCATAAGGACAGTTATCTCTGCAGTCATTTACCGCGCGTAAGATCAAGTCAGACACAGCACCGTGCCTTCCAAGCCTCATAGAACCCTGCCAGGGATTAGGCTTATTGGTCTCATCAGAAAATAAAAGATCAGGGTCTTCTTCGAACGGTCCCGCACCGTGACGGGTAAGATAAGTCCTTGTCACGTAAACTGCTTCATCAAGCTTAAGGTCCAGCGCTCCGAGGATGCTCACCGGATTCGTGATATTAGTCCTGCTGCATGTTGTATGCGGCCATAAATCTTCCCTTGCAGTATCCAACAACAATCCCTGTCCGCCTTCGAAGATCACGTTGTCATAAGATTCAAAAAGGCTTTTCTCATCTGATACTAAAGTCACATTGTTTTCGAGTGCTTCTTTAAGGATCGAAGCATACTTTACAGTGTCAAGATCAAGGCTCTCACCTATACCGAACTTGGCTGTCTTAAGTGCGACATATTCAGCTTCGATAAGCTTTATCTTCTTAGCAAGATCATCTATAGAAAGCGATGCGATATCGCCTAGTGTAAGCTTATAATCACCAGCTGATCTCTTAGTCGCTTCCCATATTCCCATGCCGCATGAACCGTGCTTGTCTGCGCCTCTTGATTCTTCCCTTTTCTGGTTTAAATAGACATCGTAAAGAAGCGTTACTGCACAGTCAGGAGATGCATATATCCTGACCTTATCTGAAGATACTTTTGCGAATTCATTTATCTCTTCTTCAAGCTTATAAAGGTCCGGCAGAAAGGTGGATGCCCAATATGTATCGGCACCGTTAAATGAACCTGATGAGAGCTCGTGGAAAACAAATCTCTTATCTTCCCTGTCAACTGTATGTGCGGCCTGTGCGCCACCGTTATGTCTTACAACAAGATTATGACCTGACAGCGTCAGATGATCGACTGCCAGGCCTTTTCCTTCGTCTCCGTAATTGTTCCCGATTACAGCGTAGTACATCTGATTAATATCAGAAGATAAGTCCGCTCATCATGGTATCAAGATTCTTCTCAACCTTCGGATCGAGATCTCCTAAGATATCTCTTCTGTTCAATCCTTTGACCTTGCAGATAACACTGATTATAAGTTCAGGGAGCAATGCCACATCGGTCTTAGCGATATTGATCGTTCTGCCGTTGATAATGGTTCTGTTCATGTGGGAAGCGATATTGATATGGAACAGCTCATATGTCCTTAATGCTTCATCAGCAACGGATTCTGCTGTCATGTCGCTCTGGACATCATCGCCGAAGATCTTCTTGATATCACTTGCCTTGAGCATCTCGTGATTCGGCGCATCACCGATCGTAAAAGCAAATCCCTTCTTATTGCGCTTCTTCATGCTGTCTGTATCAGTATGCTTTGCGAGGAAATACCAGAACAGTGAATAGTCCTCAGCAATGTCTCCGCCCCTGCCTTCGAGCCAGAGCTCTAAGAGCTGCTCAGCAATACGGATATCGGATTCGAACTGGGTTATCTGCAAAGGAGCCTGATCGTCGACGTCGCCTACAGCCGCAAACATGAGCTGGGGATCCGGAATAACGTTGGATGCATAAAGCTTCTTCATAAGTTCGTTGAGTGAATTCTTAACGATCTCTTCGGAGAGATAACCCATGGATCCTGTAACGTCAACACCGATAGCGATAGGTGTGGAGTTCGGATGTTCATCGTTGTCTCTGGATTCACGGTTGCCGATAAACTTCGGATTGAACTTATCGAGCATCTTTCTGTTCTTAAAAAGGTTATCAGCCTTAGCATCGGATGTGATGCTTCTTGAAGTCTTAAGTTTTTCCCAGTCTGTTGCTGTGTAACTTCCGCGTCCCATAGTGTTACTCCTTTATCATTTATTGAATTGATGGAAATTGTGTCCGTTAAATCCCTTCATAATGACTTCATCCCATGCGCTGAAATCATCATAAGCCGTCTCTTTTGGCTCGCCGTCAAGGAACTCCATGCAGAGTTCAGGTGCCGTTGAAGTATCCATGATGTCTTTGGCAATAAGCCTCATATCCTTAAGATAATTTCTTCTCGAAGTCTTCTCGGCGCCGTCCCAGCCGTCAAGGATAAAGAGCTCATGCGTTTTCGGATTGATGTAGAGGTCTTCAACCCTGAGTGCTCTGAAATCCATGTTGTTGAATTCGAGAAGGCAGCCCAGATTCTCAAGTCTTGAGATTATCCACGCCACTGTCGTAGCCTTCAGATTTTCGAAAAGGAACAGAGGGTAGATATTATCTGTCTTGGAGACAATGATAATAGCTCTTCCGTCCTCAAGATCAGACTTAAAGATAATGTTGGGAAGGAATCTGCTCAGATCCTTTATGTCCGCAGACGGATACTCGATCTGTGAGAGATTGATCGTAAAATTCGTCAGGCTGAACGTATTGGAAAAGATCACGGCGATCTTGTCAGATCCGATATAGACTTCCTTATCGTCAAGAATGACCGAATAGTAGCAGTCAAAAGAGATATTGATGCCTTTAATGGTAGTGAAATTTGCCTTAGAGCCGTTGTTCCAGAGACGGAGGACATCGCCTGTATCAGCTGCCTCGTCATTGGTGAATCGGTCTGTCATGAGCATGTTGTCACGGGTATTTTTGTATGCCTTAAAATCCTTGTCGGAAAGATATACATTCGATCCGCAGAACCTGCATACCATCTCACCTCTGGAGCTGATCCTGTATTCAGCACCACAGTTGTCACACCTTACATTAAGCAGTTTACTGTCCATATTTCCCCTTCCTTATTCCTAAAAGGTTTTAAAACTTATTTGATTATAACATTACTTGTCAGATAAGCGGTGATAATAACCTTCTTTTACATGAGTATCGTCATTGGCAAGTTCAAAACACGGAAGCGTACAGGGTCCCTTCGTTTTGTCCAGACGCAGTATCGTGATACCGGTGAATTCTATATGCAGCATTCCGCAGACATAAGGGAAAGGCAGGTTCATGATATGAGCTATCGCAGCGCTTGAAGAACCGCCGTGGCAGAAGAAGGCAATCGTTCGGTGATCTTGCTCTTCAATTAAATGATCATAGTAAAGACCGTTCCTCTTATAGCCAAGTTCAGACAGCCACTGGTCAATGCCCTGCTCAACCGTGTCTATGCATTCCAAAACCAGGTTATTTGCAAAGAACTGATTGGAGCGCCACTCGGGATCGTTAAGATCCATACCGCGTTTTGCCATCTCGTCGGCGATATCCCACGGATGCCCTCCTGCAAAGATCTTCTCACCGTTTACTGTTCCCCATGTAATCTCGCGGATAAAATCAGTTGTCTTTATGGGAAGCCCCAATAAATCTGCCGTGAACTTCGCGGTATGTAACGCTCTTCCCTGTGTGGAAGACCAGATCTCATCAATACCTTCATCTTTAAGTCTTTCAGCAACGAGCTCCGCCTGCTTAATGCCTGTCTCAGTCAGATCATCTTTCTCATAATCCGGCTCGCCATGCCTGATGAATATGATCCTCATCTTGTTCCTCCGTAAAAATTGTTCTTTACGCATTTTACTACAGAATCAGATGAGATCTTAAAACTTACGACTCCTTTTGAGATTCAAGTTCTTTAATCTTCTTGGCCTTTTCCATGAGTTCCCTGTTGAGATTCATGTTATAGCGCTCGATATCCTCCATGCGCTCAAGATGCTCAGTGTCATCGGTTATCTCGAGCAGATATCCGTGCTTCTGATTGCCGTCATAGAGATCCTGGACATGGATTAGATAAATGGACTTATCACGATGGTATGTATGGTCTATCGAGAGCTTTTCAACGCTGTACTGATCTATCCACCTGTTAAACATCTCGCGGAGTTCATCATTCTCGATCTCACGATCAGCGTGGTTTCTGAAGATCTCAGGAATGAAACGCTTCGCCGTATCAGTAGCGCTTAAGTACCTCTTTTTAAAATCCATGGCAATATATCCGACTTTGCCCTCGTTCTGGATAGAGCTGATAACAAGATCGTCAACCTGGTAAAGACCGATGTGGTTCATGATGAGAAGGAAACCTATCTCGTCTACAAGGTCAGCCAATGCCATCCACTCGATCTCCTTCATGACCATACGGCCGATAAAATAACAGAAGATCGAGAAGATCTGCATGAATGCCGCGATGGCAAGATCTCTTTTTGAGATATTGGGCTTTTTAAACCAGCCGTAAGCAAGGACCACCAAAGTGGCAACAAGGAAAAGTCCGATCATGACATAGAAGAGCGAATGCAAAGGGCCGTATTCCTTGATAAGGACCGTAACTCCGTATCTTTCCTCTATCTCAACGTTCTTATAGAAAACAGGTGAATATCCTGCCGTAAATGCAAGTGCATATACTCCTGCTGCGATAAGGATCAGAATGAAGTTGACCCACTTCGGCACCTTTATCTGGCAGATCGAGAGAACGATCAACATTCCAACCAGCGGGAAGAAACATCCGCCGACATAAATCCCTTTATTGATTATCACTGCCTCCCTGACATCTTTGGATAATGCCAGCAGCACGTAACAGACCTGCGACATCAATGCCAGGAGGTAGACCAGGGCATAAAGCACAGGATAGTAACTGCGCTTGTTCCAGAAAAACAGAACGCAGCAAGCCAAAGAAAGCACACAGATAACTACGTAAAAACTCAGGACCATTGTGCGTTAACCCCCTACAAACTCGAAAAGACACCTACATAAAAAAGGATAACAACAGCCAGATTTTCTGCGATTTTGCAAATTATAACATAAGGATTGCCGCGGGCTGATTTGATATTTTCCGTCAAAATACAGAGATTAACGGCAGTTTACAGATCAAAAATACTAATCTGCTTATCGGGAAGATCATTCATGAACTTAAAACACTCATCCATATCAAAGATAATGCCGTTCTTTATACATATATTCCTGAATATCTTCATGAGCTTTTTGGAGTCCGGTGAGGAAAGGTTATATGAATTGCCGTAAGTATGGATATATCTGTCCTTAAGGCCCGGGAAATGCTTATCAAGAGCAGCATAGAAATATTCCCTGTCGCCGTCTCTTAAGGTAACGCCCATGTCGGGACATATTATGCCTTTTACTCCTACACGTGCACATTCATTGACTATGGCAGTGATATTCTCTTCAGTGTCATTGATGAACGGCAGGACCGGCGAAAGCCAGACTATGGTAGGGATCCCGCGCTTATGCATCTCTTCAAGGACTTCGATACGCCTTTTGGTATTGCAGACATTAGGCTCTATGATGCTGCAGAGCTTATCATCGTATGTAGTCAGAGTCGTCTGCACAACGCACTTTGCATCTTTATTTATCGCATCAAGAAGATCGATGTCATCAAGTATCCTGTCTGACTTGGTCTGAATGGCAACACCAAATCCATATTTGTGAATTATCTCCAGGCACTTTCTCGTAAGGCGTAATTCCGGCTCATAATGGTTATATGAATCAGACATATAGCCCGTGCCTATCATGCATCTGGTGCGCTTTGACTTCAAAGCCTGTTCCAGGAGTTCCGGTGCATTTCGCTTTACTTCAACATCTTCAAACTTGTGAGTGAACTGATAGCAAAGGCTTCTGCCGTCACAATAAATGCAGCCGTGAGTACACCCGCGGTATATATTCATACCGCTGAATCCGTTCTTGGTATTCAGTATTCCTTTTGCGTCAACAAAATGCATTTACGTTCAGTCTTTCTTTTCCCTGTCGCGGATAACCTGGCAGACCATTACGGCATCGTCAAAGTCTTCATCAGTAATGCCATGAGATCTCATATCTGATGCAACCGCATCCATATAAATACCAAGGATTTCAGGTGCACATTCTCTTAAGATGACATATGTGCGCGCATAATCGAAAACCGCAGGAGCTATCCTCGCATTTATCCAGTCGATGATCACAGGATCTGATCCGTCAAAAGGCATCATGATATTCAAAAAATGCAGATCAAGATGGCAGATGCAACTGTCCATCTTCTCAGATAATCTCCCGATTACAGGAAGTATCTTTTGCCTGTTTTCTTCACTTACACCAAAGCCCGCAGTCTCAAAGAGTCTCGGCATCTTTACACCGTCAAGTTTAGCATTGTGAACCTTGCGAAACATGCCGGCAAGAATATCGAAGCCGCCTTCATAGCCTGCTAAGATCTTTTTCTCAAGGGTCTCGCCTTCAATGAGATCCATCTTAACAATGTAAAGATCATCGGTATCGTAATATCTGATATCACAAAGCCCGGTCTCATTTACGGCAGATTGCTGTGCTTTCTCAAACTTTATCCATTCAGGATTATAAGTTGGCCTGTATACTTTGTATGCATAGCCGCGATAACTGTAGACATCAGCCTGCGCGCCGTGTCCTATTACAGTCTGTGTTCCGTCAAATATCTTGTTATCATTCAGCATATTCTTTAAGCGCTATATATTCTCGCTTGTAGAGGCCGTAATCTTCGATTGCGGTCTGATGGAAATCCTCATACTTACTAAACATATCAACAGCTTCATCAAGCGGCACCCACACAGCTTCATAGCCTGCTTCCTTCTCACCTTCGGTGAGGTTCTGTTTGCCGGTATCTTCAACGTATTCGCAAACGAAATAATGATTAATGTGTCTCCAGTCCAAGAAAAGCTCTTCGATCTCCAGATATTCTTCTGTTGCCCTGACCTTAAATCCGGTCTCTTCCAGGAGCTCTCGCTCGCAGCATTGAGCGTAATTCTCGTCCTCTTCAACACCGCCGCCGGGAATCATGTACTTGTTGTTCTTGCTCTCGTAGCTTAAGAGCACTTTGCCGTCTTTTACGACAATACCTCTGCAGGCATGCCGAAGCCTGTTGACATAACCGAGATAGTCATCATTAATCAGTTGTAAGTTTTTCATATTATCCCCCTAAACTTAAATCAACTTCGGGATTTCCGAAGGTTCGGAAAGTATATACTCCGCACCTGCATTTTGCAACTCTTCTTTTGAGCCGTATCCCCATAAAACACCGGCACTCATAAGGCCATTTGCTTTCGCTCCTTCGATATCATGAAATCTGTCACCGACCATCAGGATCTCATCCTTGCCCGGAGCGCACATCTCATTTAGGAGATTCGAGATAACATCAGCTTTCTTGCTGATGCGTCCGTCCATGGTAGCAGCGCCGACATGGTCAAAGTATTTCATGAGATCGAAATGCTCTAATATCCTTACAGAAAACTCATACGGCTTGGAAGTTGCGAGAGCGATCGTGACGCCCTTATCCTTCAATGCCTCAAGCATCTCAGGAATACCGTCGTAGACCTTGTTCTCAAACAGTCCCGTGACACTGAAATATTCTCTGTAGTACTTGATCGCCTGAACAGCCTGTTCTTCAGAAAAGCCGTAGAAGGTCTTGAAAGAATAATCAAGCGGAGGACCGATAAAAGGATAGAGTACAGATCTGTCCTCTACATGAATATCGTACTTCTCGAGCGCATGCATAACGGAATTGGTAATTCCGATTGCAGGATCTGTAAGTGTTCCGTCCAAATCAAACAAGCAGTATTTAAAGCCCATAAAATCACCCTAAAGTGCAAAGTTTTCCTCTGAGTATGTAGCCGATCTTCTCATAGCATTTATTCGAAGCGACATAATCAGCATCTGTATAAAGCATCGGGAGGTAACCATTGTCCTGTACGATCTTTGTTACCTGATAAACAAGATGCTCAGCATAGTGCTTTCTCCTATATTCCTTAAGCGTATACACAAGACCTATTGAAGCCATCTCCTGAACAGGATGCCAGTTGCAGCTTGCGATGATCTTGCCGTCACCATTTTTCCACGTATACAAAGAGCCGGTCTTTATGCCGTCTTCAACATAGAGTCTGTACTGCTCCAGGCTCTCCTGATCGATATTAAGCTCAGTGTGGAACATGTCGAAAAACTCGACCATCACATCAGCGTCTTCATCCGTGCACAGGTGCAGTTCACCGTCAACGACGGATGAGGGAGCTACCGGAGAAGGGCAATCGTAAGCAAAAAGGTTTGTCGTAATCTTAAGTTCCAGGCCTTCTGAAGCAGCTCTCTTAATGAAGAATTCTGCGAGCTCATACTTAATGTTGAAATGGTGCTCACCATCCATAAAGGAATTCTCTTTGGCGATCTGATAAGCGCGCTCCATATCATCTTCTGAAGCTCCGTCAGGAGTCCATATCCATACCGGATACGGTTGGCCGCTAAAGCTGATAATGAGCTTCTCGTGATCAGTAAGGCAAAGTTCCAATTCGCCTCTGATGATCCTCGACAATACCGAGAATGTGTACTTATCCTGATCTAACAGCTTATAGTCTCTCTCGTCAGCAAATGTGTCCATATTAACACCTCACGCATTCCACTTATAAAGGCCTGCATATATTCCATTCTTTGCCATGAGTTCATCATGGGTACCGCTCTCTTCAATTCCGTTCTCGGTAAGGACAAGAATGCGCTCAGCATTTCTTACCGTTGATAAGCGGTGAGCGATAACGATCGTAGTTCTGTTTTTCGCGAGCTTCTCCAAAGATTCCTTAACGATATTCTCGCTCTCGTTATCAAGTGCGCTCGTCGCCTCATCGAAGATAAGGATAGGCGGGTTCTTAAGGAATACTCTCGCAATGGAAAGCCTCTGTTTCTGTCCGCCCGAGAGCTTGATTCCGCGCTGTCCGATATCAGTATCGTAGCCGTTAGGAAGCTCCATGATGAAGTCGTGAGCATTAGCAAGCTTAGCCGCTTCGATTATCTCTTCCCGCGTTGCACCGGGCCTTCCGTAACTGATGTTCTCGATTACGGTTCCTGCGAAAAGATATACATCCTGCTGTACGATTCCGATGTGGTCTCTAAGGCTCTTGAGCTTAATGTCGCGGATGTCTTTATCGTCGATCTTAATGGAGCCGTTAGTAACATCGTAGAATCTTGGAATGAGACTGCAGAGCGTTGTCTTGCCTCCTCCTGATGAACCGACCAGAGCAACATAAGAACCGGCTTCGATCTCAAGATTAATATGACGCAGAACCCTGTGGGCACCGTCCTTATATTTGAACGATACATCATCAAATAAAATGTCGCCCTTTACGTCATTCAGATCTACAGCGCCCTCCTTGTCCTTGATATCAGGTTCAATATTAAGGATCTCGGTAAATCTCTCAAAGCCAGTATAACCGTTCTGGAACTGTTCCGTGAAATCAACGATGACTCTGATAGGCTCCGTGAACGTGTTGATATACAAAAGAAATGCAATAAAATCAGGGATCTCGACCAGGCCGTCAGAGATCAGCACCGCACCTGTAATGATAACAGCGATGTTGACCAAAAGGATGAATGCAGTCATGCCGGACTGGAACAGACCAAGATAAAGATAGCTGTTCTTCTTGGTCTTAAGGAATGCGTCATTGCCTTCCTTGAACTTACCTATCTCAATGTCTTCATTCGCGAATGACTTAACGACTCTGATGCCGGACAGGTTATCTTCGGCTCTGGAATTGATCTCGGCGACCTTCTTCCTGTTCTCCTTAAATGCTCTTCTCATCCTCTTGTTAAGGAAGAAAACGAATATGAACATAAACGGGAGCATAATGAATGCTGCCGCGGTAAGATGCTTGCTTATTCCCATCAGGATCACGAAAGCGCCGACGATCTTAATGAGCGATATAACAATATTCTCAGGTCCGTGATGAAGGAGCTCGGTTATATCGAAGAGGTCATTTGTGATCCTGCTCATGAGCTGGCCTACCTTCTGATCGTCAAAGAAAGAGAATGACAGCTTCTGGTAATGCGAGAAGATCTCTGCGCGCATGTTGTATTCCATCTTCGCACCCATAACGTGTCCGATGTTTGTGATGTAGAAATTGGAAAAGAACTGCACGATCACGAGCACCACAAGAATGATGCCGAGATAGATGATCCTCTCCTTTGCGCCTTCCTGCATGTAAACAACGTCAGAAGTGATATAACGCACGATAAGCGGTATCACGAGTGCTATCGCGGAAGCAATAACAGCAAAGAACATATCCAGAAGGAATGTTCCGATATAAGGCTTATAGTAGCTTACAAGCTTACGAAGATTCTTTAACATAACCCTTACCTTTTATTCTTTTCCGGACATTATACGCTTATTCGATAATTCCGCCATGGAAATAACACTCATAAATGTCATTTCCCTTGTAACTTATGGTCTCATATCCCTGGAACCACTCAAAAGTGCCGTTAACCTCACACTTAAATGTGTAATCACCGTTCGTGTATTCATCCGGTCCTCTGAAAGGCTTGTCAAAAGGAACATTGAGAAGCGCTTCCTTAAGGAAATCTCCGCTGAAGTTATCACCTGTAACGCGGCCGGCATAGTTCATGCTCCAGTAAGGCTTGCCTGATATCCAAAGAGCCTCTTCTCCAACAAACTTATCACCGCCAAAATATGTATCGTAATACATCAGGTCATCTTCACGGTAAATGAGATCATGGGACTCAGGCCTTGAAGAATCCGTCTCCGCGCCCTTCCCTGCATATGTCGCCTTCTTCGCTCTGATCAAAAATTCTACGATTCTCTTATCCATATTATCCTCCAAAATCAATAATAAACATTAACCCCATAAGGCTTATTCCATGATCCGGTCCCTGCCGGAATGCATTAACCCATCCGAATATAGTGGTAATTCTATCACAAGACCAATCCCGTTTTTAGGACAATTCTCCCAAAGCGCAAAGAACTTATATGTGCTAACATAAAATCATTAGGGGAACAGGAAAAATGGATATTAACCAGCTTTATCAGGAGATCGAATCCCTCGGGATCGACCAGAACAGCATCAATATAGGCGACATCGAAAATTACGATGGCCGCTTTAATCTGCATCACCGTGAAGACGGCAAATGGGAGATCTTCTACGGCATGTATGGCCAGAAGAGAAAACTCCAGGTATATGGCAGCGAAGAGAAAGCCTGCGATGCTTTTGTCCGGCTCCTCAAAAAGGAACTGAAAAAGAAAGAGCGCCAAAACAATCAAAAGCGTAGGAAAGTCTTCCGTACAAATTCAGATCTCCAAAGGAAAATCATGATCGGTCTCTCGCTCTTCTGCATGTCGATCGGAATATTTTTCGCAGGCGTCCAGATCTACATCAAAGATTACGGTTACATGTTCTGGGTCTTTATCGCATGGACAATCATATTCGGCTTGCTTGCATACGGTTACAGAGATGACAAATCGGCAGACGAACTGGAATATGTGGCACAGCCGGTCGCTTTCGGAATACTGACACTGCTGTGTATAGCTGCAATGATCGCAGTGCCGGTATTTCTCATGCCAAGTATAATGGCAGGTGACACCGAAGACCTCACCACGCTGATAACGACTGAACTGGTATGCGGAATTTTCGGCTTTATCTTTTTCTATTTCAATGTAAAAAGCTACATAACCGAATTCATTAATCATGTCAGAACCAAAAAGACAAAACCGGAGCAAGAGCAATCTTCAAAAGATGACGGAGACCAATAAATGGATATTGATCAGCTTGAAAGTGAACTTGAGAACTGGGACATAGATCCCCAAAATATCAATTTGAACGGTCCTGCAGTTTTCGACGGCTGCTTTAATCTGATCCGGCGCAAAGACGGTAAGTGGGAGATATTCTACGGAAACTTCGGAAAGAAAACCATGCACAGCACTTTCGATTCGGAAGAACAGGCATGCCTGGCCTTTATCAAGCTCCTCCAGGAGAATAAGAATACTGAAAAGCTGGCCGACAAACCTAAATACTGGAAAGGATACCGGAGATATGCAAGCAGTTTCCAAGTTTATTGCGTAATCGGCATATTAGTCGTCGGCTTACTCATAGGCTTGGCAGGGGCGGGATATCAGATCTATACCCGTGAAATCAATTTTATGTTCTGGATTTTTGTCGTTTGGACCATATCGTACGGAGCAATAATATTTTTTTATTGTCATGAGAGGCTTTACGAGATATTTGAACATCTTGCAGAGCCTGTCATCTATTTCTCTTTTATGATGTTTTTTGCCGTATGTACGTTCCTTGTGCCGATCTACAACATACCAAATATCATGGCCAGCGAGACTCCGGTATATGACACTGTATGTTTGATCCTGGTCGAGCCACTGTTTCCTCTCGGTGCCTGGGGAACCTACCGTTTCCTTCTCAAGGAATACGTTGATGAACTCAAAGAATATATCAGGTCAAAGAAGAACGTTGATGATGAATCCGGATCAACGTACGATAAGGAATACGAGAAAGAACTAAAGTCAATGAGGAAGAAATCCTCTATTGAATGAGGTATTCCCTGACAGATTTTAAAACAGCCTGATTCTCATCCGTATAAGGCTTGAAGATAATGCCGGTATGCCCGTCTTTGCCATATTCAAAAAGACGGTGTTCTACCCCCTTTTGATTCAGCACGCCGTCGAAGTAATAAGTCATCTTCTTAAGCACATCTTTGGAGTTTGTAAGAAGGGCCGCTTTAGGCAGTTTCTGAATATACTCATTATTCTCAGCCGTCAGATACTTGTACCGCTTATCTTCCTTATAACCTTTAGGGAATATCATCTTGCGCATGCCCCAGTAAGCAATGCTGCTCTTGTAAAAATGCATGAGACCGCAGTCGGTAATAAGACCCTTGTACTTATAGCTTCTCTCGTTTAATCCAAAGTCAGCTAGCATCTCTGGAGAAGCGCTCAGCATACACTCTGTAAACGCCAGAACGCCGCCTGACGAGTGCCCTGCTATGTAAAGCTGATCCGTATCGCCTTCGTATTCCAAAGCCCTCTCCAGCGCAAACCTGACGCCTTTATCAATATCTTCTATCTGATCGAAAACAGTCCACTCGGGATATGCCAGTCTGACATTCAGTTCGAAAACAACAAAGCCAAGCTTTGCCATATAAGCGCCGAACAGCCTGTTCATGGCCTTGTCTTCAGAAATAAATCCACCGCCGTGAATATCAATGAGGATGGGCTTTTTCGAGCCGTCCATGCGGACAAAGATATCGAGTTTATGTCCGGGATCATTATCATCAGCATAACTTATGTCTTTTATCTCAGTGACATCTTCAGGCAGGCGCGAGAGATCGAGCTTTCCTACGTCTGTCTTAAGGGCTATATCGCCGGACTTTTTCATTATCCAGTTGATCATGGGATCATCACCTTGTCAGAAGTTATCCAGAAGATCACTTACCGTATCTTCATAATCCTTATCGATCAGAACGACCTTCTCACCTGCTGTCCTGAAACCTTCAATATACTTGCTGTTTTCCGATTTCAGCCATTCAATGTCACAGGACGGATAGAGCCTTTTCTCAATATCAGATGCATGCTCAATGACAGCCTCAAAATTGGAATCTATGTATTCCTCACTCATCGCAAGGCATACGAATCTGATATGGGATAGATACTCTTCATCCAGATCAGCTCTCCAGTTATAAGGGACATAACAGCCTTCTATTATCAGATTCTGATCGTTCTCTATCGCAGTCTTTATGATCTCTCTTACAACAGGCCACAGGTATGGTGTGAGTTCATCATCGTCCTCAGGAGTCAGAACCGTATTGCCGCTCCTTATAAGACCCATCTTCAGATGATCAACAGACATATACGGATAGCCATATTTTTCGAGCATTCTCTGAGCGAGAACGGTCTTGCCTGTATGAGATGCGCCTGTAATAAGAATGATCATTTTACCAACCCAGAAATTTACATGCTTAATAAAGCACTGTTATATTCAAAAAGAACCAAACCACCATTGCGATGCGGATCACCGCCCATATGCCTGATATGATACCACAAACAGTATTCTGAGCCTTCTCTTTCCTGCTCTTGTTCTTCCTTGCCTGAATGCCGCACAGGATAAAGCATGCGATAGAGATTATCCAGCATACAGGAATCAGAAAGACCAGAAACGATTCAATGGCCCATGGAGCTAAAAATATAAGCAAGAGCGTTAAGGCAAGATCTTCATGTTCAAAGACAAGGCAAACAACCAAAAGGACCGGATAAGGCAATAAATATGCGAATCTTCCTATCTTCATCAATACGTTTCTCATAGTCAGGCCTCCAAGATCATCACCTGTTATACTAGTGTCCGCTGTAATCGTATGTATAGTTCTCCGTCCCGTCTTCCTTATATCTCCAGCATTCAATCTTCTTCTCTGTAGGATCAAAATACGTCATGTGATAATCCCAAAGAACTTTATACGTATCATCACTTGCGGAGAAATCAGGCGGCACCTCCGGATCATAATAAGCAACGTACTGGAAAGTCTTGTCATTATACAGATCCGTGTATATGCGCTGCTCATCATTCATCAGGAAATAGCTCAGATTGTCCCAGTCAGACAGACCGAACGTCGGATCAATGTGATAGTACTTATCATTCAGTTTTATGATCGACCATTCATGTTTGGCGTTTATGACTGTGGCCGCATCTACTCCAACCTGCAAAAGCAGATAAGAATATGCTTCGGCAATCTCACAGCAGATGCCGGTCTTAGTGGTCAGGAGGCGGTATGAGGAAGTATAGTTTACAGCCTCGTTGCTCTCGACCTTTCTGAATGTATCGTAATCATATGTGTATGTGTGCGTAAAATAGCTGTACAGAGCCAGAGCCTTCTCAAAATCAGTATACTCAGGCCTGATTACCTCGTTGATTATATCCTCAGCCAGTTCTTCAAATTCAGCGATCTTCTTTGCAGCCTCTTCTTTGGAGACCTTGTAATCAAATTCAGCCGTTCCGTTTATGCTTGCGAGGTCATAATGATCTTTGGGTTTAACTATCTCTCCTATAACGGGAAAACAGACCTTCGGGAATTCAGCCATCGTCCAGAGATAAATGTGTCCGTTCGGGCAGCTGAATGAGTCCTCACCTGCCATTACAGCATCCACAAGGCTGTACCAGGCATCACACATTTGCTTGCCGAATACGCGTTCGTGGAAAGACGAATAAACCTTAGGCTGAACGGTAAACCAGGGACCAGCTGTTGTTGTCTGCTCAGTAGTTTCTGATGTTTCAGGCACTGTCGTCGGAGCAGCAGTTGTCGTTACGGTCGTGGATTCTTTAGTAACAACACTGGAACACCCCGTCACGGAGACGGCGGCGATAACAAAACACAGAACCAGCGAAAATACTCTCTTTATAAGTTTCATAAGCAAATTATAAAGCAATATAAATTAATGATTTCGGTCAAACTTCGGTTTTTCGCAGTATTGCCACGATTTAAAGGCTTATAGATGACGGTATTGCTATATAATTCTCGAAGATTTAAACAGGCAGGTATTGTATGAGATACAAGAAATTAGTAGCCACCGCCGAAGCTGCAGCCGTACTGTTTTCAATGTTTACCCTTTGCAGCTGCACATCCAAAAAGGCAAAATCCGGAATCTATTCTGATGACACTCCATGGTTCAAAGTTGAATACTCTGACATCGTAGCACAGGAAGGAAATAACTCCCTGCTTGTCTATGCGGGCCAGAGCAACGGCAATTATGTCTTTGTAAAAAACATCGATTATCCTGAACCCGATAACGCTAAACCGGGAGATGAATTTTCGAATGAATACCACGATACAAAACTGATCATATGTGATGCCAATCTCGTTCCGGTTAAGCAGATCGAGCTTAATGACGAACTTTACAGGAAAGGACACAATGAACTTTCCTGCGGATATTTCTATACCAATTGGGGATACTCAACTGATGAAAAGATAGTTCTCTGTGGCGATTATCTGTCGATGGGCAGTTACGAGAACTGGACCGTAAACATCGATCCGTCAAGCTACGAGATATCCGTTAAAACATCCGAATACAAAGATGTTATCTATGAGAAATACAGCGATTCAGAAGCTTTCGGCATTCCGCGCCATATGGATAACGGAATCAATTACGATGTCGGAACCCTGGTCAAAGGCGAATCATGCACTGTTGCGATCGCGCTTTATGACAAAGCGGGAAAAGCTCACATCACCGAAGCATCTTCTTTCTACCCTACTGTAAGCGCTTATGACATCTGTGATCCAATAATGACCGACAACGATCATGCCATGGCAAAGCTTAAGACTTATGGCGAGAGCGAGGAATACTGGGTCGAGCTCAACTTCTCCGACAGCACTGTATCTGCATATAAGGAAGATATGGCTTATCTTAAAGATGTAAATCTCGAGAACATAGTCTACACGCCTTCCTCAGGATGCCTTTCATTAAGCGATGAAGGCATCACAAAGATCGATACGGCAGCGAAAACCTCAAAGCAGGTATTCTCCTTTGATTGGTGCAATATCGACAGAAGCCTTATCAATGATCTTGAGGTCCTGAATATTACAGATGACAGCATCATTTTGTATGGAACGAACATGGTCGTTATGCAGGATCACAGTGTCCGCTACGACAGTGTGCTCATGAAGCTCAGTAAATGCGATACCAATCCGAATGTCGGCAAAAAGATAATCACATTAGCCAGCCTCGACGATATGGATCCTGCAATTGCCAAGGCGGTCTGCGATTTCAATGAGACAAACAAAGACTATTTCCTTAAGGTAATCAACGATTATAATGCCAAGGATTACGGAGTCATCTCTTCGAAAGCAGTGGCTGCTGAAGCAGACAAGAATATCGAGATGGAGGTTGCCGGCAAGCTGCAGAACGAGTTCGATCCTGCGCTCAACGACTTCTATCTTGGTGCGGAAAGCACAATGAGCAACCGTCTCATCGTAGATCTTCTTGCAGGTGAAGGACCTGACATCATTCTTAACGGCGCATCCTATAACCAGCTCTACAATGACGAATATCTTGTCGATATGAGTTCCTACCTTGCTAACTCCAATGTCAAACTCGTTGGTAATATCGAGCAGATCTCGAAAACAGACGGCAAGCTTTACCAGATACCTCTGACCTTTACGGTCTCAGGCCTTGAAGTCACTCCTGATGCTGTTAAGCCGGGCCAGAAAGGCTTCACTTTTGAACAGTACGCCGAATTCGTAAACGGTCCCTGCAACGGAACGGATCCTATGATGATGACCAAGCTCGATTTCCTTACAGCAGTCATCAGGACCCAACCGGGACTTTTCATCAACGGAGGCAAGGTCGACTTCAATAACGATGCATTCAAAGAAGCATGCAAATATGCTAACACCTGTGTTTTCGATCCCGTGGATCAGGAAAAAGCATACGCCGCACTCGATAAACTCAAGGGCGGATACAGGACAATAAGTGATTTCATGGGCATGGTCTTCTCCACCACGATCGTTCAGGGAAATACTTTTGTCGGAACACCGTCATCTGACGGCAGCGGTCCTGTCGCAAACATCAAGTGCTCAGCTGCAATTGCTGCCAAGAGCGCAAACAAGGACGGATGCTGGCAGTTCATCGAATATCTCCTGTCCGACACTGTGCTCTCGACTGTCTCAGGCGGCATTCCCGTTACAGAATCAGCCTTTGAAGCTACATGCAAATTCGGACTTGAAGATTACAAGGGCTACTATGAAACGTGGAATGAAAGTGAGAGAAGCAGACTCGGACTTGTTGCGCCGGATGAATCTTTGATCGACACCTACCGCAATATAGTTTATTCCGCAGACAGGAAAAACATAACCGATTCTTCCGTCATGATCATTATGAGAGAAGAGGTTCAGGCTTACTTCGCCGGCGATAAGAATCTTGATGAGGTAATTGAGATCATCAACAGCCGCGCGAAAACCTATTACAGCGAACGCGGTTAAACTTCAAAAACAAGCAAATTAAAGCTCAGGGGCTGAACTGTCAGCCCCTGAGTCTTTTTACGCGTTCATCCACACTCTTCATGAATTCTTCTTCTGACATATTGGGATCCCTGGTTCCAAGTATAAGATCGCACGGAAGCTTACTGCATTCACCGCATGACTTAAATCCGTTTTCGATCCTGGAGCAATAATAGATCGGGCATTCTTTTCCTTCCGGCGCGTGAAAAACCTTTCCGCACAAAGCGTTGCAGCCTTCACACATTTTACCGTAACAGTAGCATGTGCCGCAGTCAGAACCGCAGCAGCTTATAAGATCACTCATTACCCAAAATCTCCTTCTGCTTTTTCTTACTGAAGCTCCCCAGCACTATTCCGTATGCTTTATTCAGCAAGTCTTTGAGAACATCATCAGGAACGCTGCCATCTGCTTTTACCGAGTTCCAATGAACTTTATTCATATAGTAACCCGGGATTATATCCTCATACTGCTTGCGCCAGAACTCGCCTTCAAGCGGTTCGAGCTTCAAGGTGATGTAAACTGGTTTGTTTTCGTCATCGCTGCATATTGCGGCGAACATCTTTCCACCGATCTGGTAGCGTATCCAGTTCCATTCCGGCTGGAGGTCCCTCGTTACGCCGGGCTTATTAAGCAGATACTCATCTATCCATTCGTATTTCATTTTTTGCTGTCTCCGGATCTTATTTGCCGCAGTAAGCTACTGCATCTGCCTGGAACAGAAGTCCGTCTTTGCCGCCCACGTGTGCGAACTCTGTCTGGATGGACTTGCGCACGGGATATTTACCGTTGAATCTTTCCTTGATGATCTTCTCCATAACAGGAATATTCCACACATCTCTGAACAGACAATCCATCTGCACAACCGATTCAAGTGTAAGACCGGCCATTGCAAGCCTTTCCTCCATATAGTCGAAAGCACCGTTGATCTGCTCTTCGATGGTTCCTCCGATATTGCCGACACAGTAACCGATAAAACAAAAGTCACCAGCTTTGATGAGCCCTGAATGAGCCCACTGTTCACTTATATCGTATCTTTCAATTTCTGCCATTTTCGTATCCTCCATACATCTTTATCATTGATTCTGCCATTGTTTTTAAATTGTCCCGGAGCACCTTTGGTTCAAGGACTTCCACTTTATCGCCGAAGGTAAGCATCCACATCGTAAGATTGTCCATATCGGCATAATCTCTTATCAGAAGAAGCCTGCCGTCTTCCTGTTCTTCATAGCAGCCGGGGCCGAATTCCTCGACAAGTCTCCACTTCATATCCGGCTCAAATAATGCTTTAAGGATTATATTCCGCGGAAATTTCAATTCAGAACTGAGATCCGGTACCGGTGCATTCCTGCAGGAAAAATCTTTATCTGTCTCCTTGACCTTATCCATTCGGTTAAGCTTAAACAGCCTGTAATCCTTGCGTTTTCTGCACCATCCGTATACATACCAGTTCGTCCATTTGAAGACAATGTAGTAAGGTTCGATTGTACGTTTGCTCTCGCCTGACGGTGCGTAATAGTAGAACTCAAGCAAATGCCTGTTCTCTATCGCATCCTGTATGGTAGATATCTTAGGTGCAAGTGTTTCTTTATACCAGGATGACAGGTCGATAAGGATAGAATCCCTTCCGCTGATGAACTCTGAAGATCCCGCCTGGATCTTCTCCATCAGCTGGCCGTAATAACTGCTTCCGCTGACGCTGTCGAGGCTCCTTAATCCCGCAAGGATCATCTGCATGTCTTTTGACGTCAGGATGGTCCTGTCTACTTTATAGCCTTCCGCGATACTGATTCCGCCGCCAACACCCTGAGAAGTTCTTATCGGGATGCCGGCATATAAAAGATCATCTATGTCACGGTTTATAGTCCTCCTTGATACCTCAAATCTCTCTGCAAGTTCCGGCGCCGTAACTTGTTCCTCTTGCAGCAATACTGACAATATTCCGATAAGCCTGTCTATCTTCATATGTTTTCCGCTCCGAAATGATCTTAACAAAATAAACACGACAACTGTTTGTCATGTTTATTCTAATGAGTTTGGAACTTTTTTGAAAGTCTGAAAATTTTCGCGAATAAACAGCATATAACAGTTGACAACAGTTATATACTGTTATATGCTGTTTGCGGAGGTTGGAAATATGCGCATCATTTTAAACAACGCCTCAATGGTACCTATATATGAACAGCTTATTGATCAGATAAAGAATGAGATCATAAGCGGCAGTCTTGCAGAGAACGAGATCCTTCCGTCTGTAAGATCACTATCTGCCGAACTGCGGATAAGCGCTCTTACTGTAAAGAAAGCATATGACAGGCTGGAAGAAGAAGGCTTTGTCGTTACTGTACACGGGAAAGGAACTTACGTTGCTGCGACTGACAAACAGCTTGCTCTGGAAGCCCGGAAAAAGACTGTCGAAGATGACTTCGCAGCCGCCATTCAGAAGGCGGGCTCAATAGGTTTAACCAAAGACGAGATCATTGAGATCGTAAGGATCATATTGGAGGACTAATAATGGTCAAAATTGATAATCTAGTAAAGAATTACGGCGGTTTCCGTCTTAATGTCTCTATGGAAATACCGAATGGTACTGTTACAGGCATTATCGGAAAGAATGGAGCCGGTAAGACCACGATAATCAAAGCAATACTTGGTCTTATAAGACCTGACGAAGGACATGTATCTATAAACGGCATAGAGTCAACTGCTTTAAGCGGCGCGGATAAAGCCGGGATAGGTGTTGCGTTGTCCGATTCCGGATTTAGCCGTTATCTTGATCTAAAGGACGTTATATGCATTTTAAAGAAAATGTATCCTACGTTTGATGAGGATTTTTTCAGAAAGAGCTGTGCTGCGCAAGGGCTCGCCCTCGATAAAAAATTGAAGGATTATTCCACCGGCATGCACGCAAAACTCCGCGTACTTACCGCCATCAGCCACAAGG